>Ga0099822_1001093_pt1 | contig 30054 bp, 12 predicted proteins | sample CowpeawhiteBW_FD_76839 | JGI IMG/M metagenome (GOLD analysis project Ga0099822, IMG submission 76839) | Root nodule microbial communities of legume samples collected from California USA - Cow pea white BW | ecosystem: Host-associated > Plants > Roots > Nodule | place: USA: California | collected... | reverse complement strand
TTTTCCAAGTCTGAATTTTCTTCTTCTTGCCAAGCCAAATTTGATGTGTCTTGATGAAATTCTCAAGAAGATCTTCCAAGATAGCTCCAAGAACTTGTTCCACACTTTTCTTTCTTTCTTTTGTTTGCACAACTTGTTTTTAACAGCAGGTGCAGAGTCCGTTTTATAAAACCAGTTGCTGTCAGCACGAGTCTAGTCGACTACATTAGTTGGCTAGTCGACTATCGGGGCAATAGATTAACAGATTCAGGATTTTACACACATAGTCGACTACATTAGTTGGCTAGTCGACTATCGGGGCAGCAGATTAACAGATTCAGAATTTTATACACATGTCATGTTAACCATTGTCATGCTATGTCATGTTAACCATTGTCATGCTATTATGGACATCATCAAAAACATTTCAAATACATTTAATCAACAACAATTAACACTTAGATTTTAGCTTATCTATCAACATGAGTAGCTGATTTCTCAAAATGTGTGAGGTTGAATGTAGTTGAACTTAATTTCTCTTTATTTGATTCCTCATCTAAATGCTTATATATATATATATATATATATATATATATATATATATATATATAAAAGAGTACTTACAAATAAATAAAACATAATAAGTATTAATTAAGTAAAAATGAAATACAGTAAAATAAAGAGAGATGAAATCCAATCTCACCACGTATTCTTTCTAGTATTTTTTTCACACGATATTCTAATTGCATGTTCAGTAAAACTCATTATTGTTTTATCAAAAGCTAGATAGTGAAAAATCTTGATAAGTACCTGTTGATATAACACTTAATTTATACTTAAACATACCAATGCACTTGCTAGAAATGATTATTAAGAAGAGTCATCACTATACTAAGACTCCATATAATTATGTATAAGAGATCTTAAACGGTCATCCCTAAATCCTAGCATAGAACAAATTTTAATAAATTTTTACAGAGATATGACAACATATAATTATGGCCAACCTTAAACTTTAGTATAGAACAAATATAAATAAAAAAAAGTGAACAAGACAACATATAATTATGCATATGAGATCCTAAGTAGTCAACCTTAAACTATAATATAAAACAGATTTTAATAAACTTTTAAACGTATTTTATCCTAAACAATTTATTTATCGTTTTTCAAATGTCACCAATAAACAGAGCCATTGTTTTAGAAAGCTGCAAGCAGGCAACAGCTAGAAAACAAAACCTGTAGCCTTAATGAAAGCAACATCGGGAAGAGTGAGAATCTACTCCAGCTAGTCCAGTACGAATTTCTCCATGACAGTTATCTGTTCATGATCATGAAAAGCAGACACAATAATTGCCTTCAAGAAAAGTTCATCCCAAGCACCACATAAATTCTTTACACAGATAACACCAAGACACACGTTTTCCTCTTCGGTGCACAGGTTGTGTGCATGTGGCTCAGCAATATGCACACACCAATAAATTGAAGGCAGTTGCAGGGAGATCGTTACGAGGAATACAATTATCCTGTAATGGAGTTGCACCTTGACCGAAAGTATTAGGATCGAGGCGTTTATCATAGTCAAAATTTTTTAAAGTTTTTAATTAAGATATAACTTTTTTTTTATGTAAGAGCGTAACAGTTTAAGTGTCACAGAACAATTAATATCACATGCAACAATAACTTTTAATCTACTAATAAGCGTTCAGTCTTAGACTTGTAAATTGAAATTTAAACCTATTTATATACTATAAATTTGTCATATTTTTAATAGATATGAAACTTCTAAGGATGATACTAACCCTAATTTATATTGAATGAGCTTCATATTTCGATCTTCTATTCTATCTGCATATACAAAGAAGCAAAATTAAAGCAAACATGACAGTATAACGAGGATCCGCGAAAAGTGTGAGTAGTAGCAGTATTAGTCAAAGGCCGTAATCATAAAGAACCAAGAAAAAACATTGGAAAAGCATAGAGCATGATGATCATAGTGACAAATTAGAATAAGGACAAACATTTAATAGCTTATTAGGCGGTTCGAATAATAAGCAGACCAATAAGGTGCTGCTAGCTGTACATTTCCACAGAATGCTGAATGATGGAGATGAGATTGTTGCTCAAAATCTAACATAATGAATTCATAAGGCATCTTAAGAGGGCCAAGCCAACTCCACTCTACAACAGCCATATACTAGAATTTGAATTCTTTTTTAGATTTTGCTGTACTGTTTATCAGTTGTGTCTTCAAAATACTTCCATGGATACTAATTGTGATATTTTAAAGTATTGACATAACATTTTTTTTTCCAAAAAGTATATATGTATATGACTTTACATAAAGCAAAAGGAACGTAGAAAGTGTGCTTCCCTGTGCAGCAACATGCCAAGGTTACCCAAAAGAAAATGTCTTAAAATAATGTGAAGAGTTAACAGAAGGTGTCTCACATGAAATGATACATATATGTGATGAGGGTAATGGTAGCGCAGACCAAGGTAATCACAACAATCCCAGATGAAGGGCTTTTTCATTAAAGGCTCCAACTGTTTGTCTCAAAATTTCAAAAGTTGTTTTGTTCCTATACTTTACCATCTCTGCGTCTCACTTTTACACGTGGGAAAGGAAAACGCTCAAACTCTTAAATTCAAAAGTTAAACAATTTTTTTAGCCTAAGTTGGGTCCAGTGAGATAAACACTCACAAATTATTCCAATTTTGTTGAATTGTTATTGGTTCGTCTTTCACCTAATGCATTTGTTGTCAAGATGGAGATGGATTAGTTGCTTTAGTACCTAAAGTGTCACGCCTGGTTTTTCTTCGTTGACCATGAGAGGGCCATTAACAACACAATTTTTTTTTTTTTTTACATTTTCTTGTTCTTTAATGAAATTAAATTTGTAACGTAGCACCAAATATATTACTATCATACTAGTATACTAGTAGCATAACTTTACTTAAACTATGATTTATTTTATAAACAAAAATAAATATATTAAATAAGGACAATTGAATTATTCCAACTCATAAATAGAGTAATATATACAAAAAAGAAAAAATAAAAGACAATAATATAACTTCTCTCTGTATGAAGCTGTAAAAACCACCATTGTCATGGCATTAAATTCTAAAATTTTCATCGTAGTTCATATTCCATATCAATTCCATATATTTGTGTATTCGAATCAAACATAATCTTAATTCTTTTCATCATAAACTTTATGATCTGCGATGGAATATAACAAAATTATAAAATAGATATAACAATTTTAGGATTCACAAATCTTGAAAAGTAATATACATAATAAAAAATCAAATATAACAAATTTATCTAATCATTTAGCGGTTGCTCTCATTCCATCACCACCTCTTGGTACCAACTACAATTATAGCATAGCATACAATACAATAAACATAAAGGTAAACTAATGAATAGGCAAACATCACATATTACCATGTACATATTGAGATTATGTATATGAATTCAAATGAAATCACATTCAAGTATGCATCATGTCATGACTATGACTAAACATGAAGTATATGAATATAAATGAACTCACATTCAAATATTCATCATGATTATGACTAAACATGAAATATATGAATGCAAATGAACTCACATTCCGTAAAATATTAGGTCATGACTAAATATATGACTTAAAAGGCTTTTAAAATTTTGATAAACAATTTCACCAGAAATTAACATTTGTCCTAGACCCACTATATCTTAGTTGACATATGCTTTTAATGTCAAGAGAACTCAAAATATGTTAGAGATCCGTATTGACTAATATTATATTATTATGATTGAAAGACTATCTCAATTTCACCTACTATTAGGTTCCAAATTTATAAACATGTCTAATTCATTCTATAATTGATGTTAAAATAGTATTAAGTCCCATAAAATTTATTTTAAAACTATAAAGTTATACGGGATAAAAGTGAGAAAAAATATAAAAGATATATATAGAAAGAAAAATAGAGATATAAGACAATAAAAAATACAAAGAATTAAAAAAAAAATAGAACTTCATATTTTATAATTTTAGGCAGTTAAAATATTTTTATTGTTTCTAAGTTTTTTTTTTAATTTCATTCGAATAATATATTTCCCTAAAAAAATGTGAGTTACTATCCCATAATCTTCTTCATATGTAAAAAAAAAAAAATCATATTAATAATTACTTGTTATTAATTAATCATATAAATATCTACACTGACAATACATATATAGTCATTAAATTCATACAAATTAAGATATTGCTTAGTTATTTTAAATAATTTTATGATCCAACAGAAATATCAAATATGTAAAAAGCCAAAATATTGGATAAACTTATTATGTATAGAATAAAAGGTCGAAATAGACGTGAAAAAAAATACATTAAAGTCATGCGTGACATTATTAAAGTGTGGCATGGCAATAACAGGTTATTGGTAAAATAAGGGTTAATTATATTTTTTATTGGTTTCTCAATTTTTACTTAAAATTGGAATTAGTTCTTACTTTTAATCCAATTTAGTTCTCAATTTTAGAATTGTATGAATATAATTTTTTTAATCAAATTTTTTTAAATTTATTTGATGTTTCAATTACGTTTTATGATAATTTTTTAGTTAATATAAAAAAAAATGTATTAAATAGTGTAAACAACTCAAATACTATCGTGAAATGTATTTAAAATATTAAATAAACTTAACAAAATTTAGTTAAAAGAAAAAAATTTACATAATTTTAAAGTTGAAATATTAAATTTGGCCAATATTTTAATAAAAAACTAATTTTAATTTTTAATAAAAATTGAGAGATAAAAAATATATTTAACCCGTAAAATAATGTCTTTTAGTAATGTACTACGTGAAAGTTTGGAGAATCAAATGGGTATAGCAAATACACCACTGACAGGGATAGGATATTTAATTTTCTCGCGTATGTGTATATATATAATTCTTTTATAGCATTTCATAACAAGTACATATAAAACAAAGAAGAATGAAAAAGTATTTTATGCACATTAAAAACAGTGATAAATACTTGACATATATTTAAAGAGAACGAAGAGTGATAACTTTATGGAATATATGATGTAATAAGAAAAAAGAAATAAAAGAAAAAGTATTTAATTAGTGTATATGAAATAAAAATGTATATATCCTTACTCTAAAATAGAACAATACCATACATGTATAGTATTTATGTTTTAGAACAGTAATATCTATATTTTTAGTCCAAGTAAGTTTTTTTATTTCTTAACATTTCTTTTATTTTGTTTTTATCTTTTTAAAACTTGAAATTGAGAAAGTACTTAAATTATTCTAGATAGGAGATGATGAGTCCTTTTTGGCAGGTTTTAAGTCCCTTGGACTGTTTTCAATTTGATTTTTTTTTTATCTATTCAGTATTAAAAAAATAATATTTTAATTGAATATTTATCATCTATTTTTTCATTTAATTGGATAACATGACTATTTTCTCATCTCGTTATCTTAGTTTATTATCTCTCGTGTTGATAAATTTGAATGAAATTTTAAATTTTTTAATACCGAATACAAGAAAGTAAAGAGTAAGATAATATACGCGTCATTTAATTAATGCACAAATCAAACGTTAGAAACTCAATTAAAAAATTGAATTTTTTTTAATATATAATAAACAATAAAAGTTAATTAAATTAAATTTTATGTAAATTTATCATTGAGTGATTTTTTTCACATCTAAGTTTTTCTTTTAGTAAGAAGTTCATACCAAAGATAACATTTTTCACCCTTATCTGGATAGATACAGTTGTGATACTTAGATGCATTTATTAAAGAATTAAAAAATCTTTCATAGAAGAATTACGATCATCCCTAACATTAGTAATTACCAGTATCCAATTCATTATACTCTCCAAATTTTCCTTGTGATTTTTGCAATTCAGACCTCTAGGTCCTCATAATTGCCACATTTTTCTTTGTTTAACATGAAATGAGAGAAAATGGATAGTGAAACTATGTTGGAAGTTGTTGCATTAAAGTTACAAAGTTGCCTTTGTATGATTAGTTAAAACTATGAACCCCATCAAATAGAGTAAGTAAAAGTTAGGTCAAAATTAACGGATTTCAACCAAGTTTATTTAAAGAAGTTTTTATTAGAAAAATCATTAAAGAAAGTATAAACTATATATTCTAAGTCATTTTTTTATAGTATAAATAAGTTTACCTCAAATGATTTTGTGTCCTCTCAGATGAAAAAGATCTCTAATAAATCGAGGTATTCAATAGATTAAGAAATTAGACAAAAATTCAAGTTAGAAAACACGTCTTTACAAAGTCGAGGTCATTGTAAGAATTCAGAAATGTGTCTCCACAAAGTCGAGGTCATTGCAAGAATCTAGAAGAATGTCTCTCTATGATTGACGCCACTGAGGGTAGCTGGTTGATGACTGATTGTAGAAAACTAAGATTGAGATGAGAATATTCAAAAATATAAAAGAGAATCTTAAAAAAAATGTCATCTATATTTGATGAATATAAACCAGAGTAAAAGATATTAGTGTTGTTATTTACTAATTATCTTTTGATTCAATTATTTGATAATATTTGATTATGTATAAAAGTGTTATTCCCACCATCAAAATTATTTTGACCTAAAGAATTTATTAAAGATTAAAATATTTTATTTATTTATTTTCGGTCAAAGATCATTTTACGTCTCTATTCTGACCGCAACAGATTTATATTACACACTAATGAACAATTTATATTACACAAGAGGTTGAATAATAATTCAAAAGGACAAATAGTAATGATGTAATATAATATTAAGTGTACATAGTAAACCAAATAATCCTCAAACAGTAAACTGGATCCATCTTAGTCATCTACAAACGATTAGTTAAGATTAATAGTCTAAGCATAATTACATGGATAATTTGATTAATTTAGAAATGATATACTATTAAGTATAACGGATTGTCTCAATCCGGGTCTATTGAGAAGAAAGGCCCAGTAAAACTCTATAAATAGATTTAAAAGTTTGTTATGTAAAGACAAATTACTACCCGTTATTAAAATACTAACTTCAACATTTGGAGAATACAACTACCTCCACTTAAATAAAATAAAAAAACGTTAACATATCTTATTTAAGAAAATATTCAAATTTGTAAAATAAGTATTATTAGTATATCTTAAAATAAATATTATAAATTATAAATAACGGTTGAAAATTTTGGACGATTAAAATTAAGAAATGTATTTTACAGCGATTAAAATCAAAACTCACATAAAAGACTATTTCAATTTTGATAAGATAAAAAAATTAAAAATAAAAATCAATTAAAGCCCATTAATTTTACATAAACTAAAAACACAATTAAATGAATAATGTCTAACTAAATCATCTAAAAAAAAACAACTTCACTGACTTAACTAATGAAGTTGCTATTTTATCCCTTTGGTTCACGTGGTTTGAGATATGGAAATTGAAAAATCAAATCACTCTATACAATGGTGTATTAATCTATTGAATTCAACTTGGTTATAACATTTTTTTTTTACTTTCTTAATGAAAATAGATACTAATACTTTCCCCTTTTTTTTCTTTGCCATCTTCGTTTATCTATTTTTTTTCTAATAATATAATTTTAATTTCTGATCACAAGATAATCATTAAATAATAAATAAATTTAAGAACTAAAAATAATTTATTATTATATTAATTAAATTAAAAATTATTTTATAAACTAATAATTATTAATATCTATAAGTAGCAAAAATTATAATTGATTTATAAATTTGAATCAATTTCTAACTTTAACTACTTAGTCATTATTATTGAATATAAATTAGTTTCTAACTAATTATAGAAACTAATTTAAAATAATAATATTACATAATCAAAAGTTTAATAACTAAAAGTTATCTACTAAATTTAAATTCAAATTATAAATCAGTTATATACTTTTACCAATAATAAAAATTATTCTACGTACCAATAATTTTTTATTTAAATTAATATTTAATTTATTAGCAATTACTTTTATATCTAAATTTAATTATTATTTGATAATTCATTTCATTCACTTTTTCTATTTTTATCGACTCTGTTCCTTTTCATTTTTACCCGGCATACCCGTAACGAGAACTCAAATCATGGTCGGTTTTATTTCATTGTTACAAATAAATTACAGTATCCATATACTCTGACTGAATTTAAAAACTCTTGATATTTTTCAACATATGTGTAATGACATGGTATTTTTTTTTTTCTAATGAACATAAACAAAATATTTTAGTTAATTTTTGCAATAATCATACTGAAAACATCTTTAATTAATTTACATTGCAATAATATACACTAATAATGCATTTATTAAGAGACTTACATCTATAATACAAAAAATAGATATTGGTGTGAGTATTAAAGTCATATTTTCTGATAATACTCATCTTCTATTTTACGGAAGAGTATTAAAAGGAAATATAGCAAAAGAATGTTAGAAAGATGTTTCAGAATCTCTATTTTCTTTTTCCAGCTTAGGTGGGGTTTACCTGTTTTATGTTATGAAAATTGAGCTTCAATTCAAAGAGTCTTCCTTAAAGGATAAGATTAGTATTCCACAAATAGAAACAAAATAGTATTTTGCATACAGAATAATCTATTTTCAGAGGATAATTAATCAGTAGTTATAGAAAATCAATATTTATTTATTTTTTTCTATTTCTCTGAAACACCTCATTTTTTTTATCTATTTTTTTTCTTGTGTGTTCATCAAACACAGCTAATATGTCCTCTAAGACTGTAAAATCTCATACGGTGAAAATTCCTGATAAAGAACAAAATGGAAAATGAAAAGCAACAGTAACTTTTGTTTGTTTGTGTAAAAAAAGAAAACACATTATACAAGGTAGTACTAGAAATAGCATTTTACTATTCTGTTTTCACACACACACACACAAAAAAACAATCGCGAGTGAGAAAGCGAAGTGGTCACAGTAAACAGAGTGAAAACACCGTCACCGCGTGACACTGCAAGAAAATTAAAAAGAAAGTCTGAAAGTCAGAAAGAGAGAAAGAGGGTTTTGAAGACAAAAAAGACACAAAAAATGAGAAACTTAAAAGAAAACCAGCTTTGTTGTTGTGTTCCAATTCCAACAACACAGCCCAAAAACGACAACTTGAAGTTCAACACAAAACTTGAAGCCAAGTTTTCTTTTTTCACCCAATTTTCCGCTCCACTCTCAATCCTTTCAAACTTCACTCCAAACACCCCTTTCTCTCTCTCTCTCTCTCTCTTTCTCTTGTGTTCTTCCCCAAACAAACACAACAACACCCTTCTGACCTGTCTCTTTCTCTGCGTTTTCAGTACGCTTAGATCCTGCTCTATTGTTTTCTGAACCCCTCCACCCTGCTTCTATGGCCATCCCTTGATCATGGGGTCCATCAAGATTTATTCCAGAATGCACTCAAATTCACTCACTTCTCTTTCATAATCATAGTAAACTCTTTGCAACCTAGGGATTTTAGATTTTAGATTTTAGTTTTTAGATTTTAGATTTTCCATTGCCACCACCTCACTCTCACAGAATGCAATCGGGTGGGCCTGAATCCGCTAGCCCCGTGACCCACAGGGTTCAGTCTCTATCTTCGGCAGATACCAGAGGGAAACATAGGATACATGCTGAACTCAAGCGCTTGGAGCAGGAAGCAAGATTTTTAGAGGTACGTACTTTTTCTTTAAAATCATCATAATCTATTGGGGTGTTTTGGTCGTTGCTGAAGCTTGATTTTTTTCTGCTACTTTGTTTTCTCTCTGTGTTGTTTTTTTTCTGTTGGCCTTTTGCTTTTTGATGGGGTGTACTTTTTGTTCTTCTGTGTGTCGAAGAGAGATGGTAAAATGAGTTGGGAAAGGTTTAGCTTTTCTTTATTCTTGTGTCGGTATTATCAGAGACAAATGTCATATGTGAGACTGATGAAGTTGCCTACAAATCAACAAAAATAAAAATTTGTTTGGTTGATTGCTGGGGTAGTTTTCTGTCACCTGGATTTATGAGTTTTGCTTGTGGAAACACTGTTTAAGAAATTAATGTTCAGATAGGAGGAGAGGTACTTGTTACTGTGGTGCGTGAACCTCATGTCTTGGGGTACCTTCCTCCTGATAGTTAAATAGGGTAGTTGTTTTTATTAAATGCATAGTTCTCCAAAGATACACTGACACTTACATCAATTTGGTCCTACAAGATTTTTGACATCCAATCAGCCCTCCCAATGTTCAATGGTGTGTTTGGATTGACAGTAGGAATCAACTTTTAATAAAAAAAAAAAAAAGAGGGGGAAATCAGCACAAAAGCAACTATTTTGTTGAAACTATGCAGTACCAAACACGCACTAAATTGACATCAAAGTGGTTGAACTTGATGCCGTATATAGCTGGAGAGAAGGGTTGTTTCGGTGTATATTTTAATCTAAGGACTATTTTTTATGTTTATAATCTTTGTAGGATGAGATTGATGTCAGGTGTATCTTTGGAGGACCAAACTGGTAGTTTGGTCCATTGTTTTCCCCAATGAATATTTTCTAGTAATCGCATTTAATCTTTTACATTAATTATTACGCAGTTACAGTTAACAACATTTCTGTTTAGATGATCAAATATTCTTAAAGAAAAAATGCATTTTTAGCCAGCAAATTTGTCTTCTGAAAGACATTTCAACATTTCAGTTGAAGATCAATCATCGGTAGTTCCTGAGTCTGCATTTGTAAAGCTTCATTTGTTGATGCTATGTGGATTTTTCTGTCATTACAGCAGCGATAGAAGCTTGATTATTGAAATAGTATAAATAAACCAATGTTCTTCTTTTCACTCTAATTTTTTGTCGTTTCTTGCTTATTTATTACTGTCGAGAGTTGTGGGTGTGGACAAGTTTGAATTTTCTTTTGTAGGCAACTTCCACAAAGTCCATTTAGTTGCATGAAGGAGCATAGTTTTTGATATTTTGTAATTTTCCTTTTATTCCCTAAAGCTAGACTACGACACTTGTAGGTCTGTCATTCATCAGGATAGCTAATTAATGCAGGTTTGCACTCTGTATTGAATAATCAATGATGAAATATCAGTCTTATTTTGTTGCTCTAGCTCTCCTAGTGTTTGATTCTAGTATATAGTAGTTATTCATGTGTTTGCTTCTTAAAATTGATGCTTTCATTCCTCCTAGTACTGTGGCAGAATTAGATGCTCTACCAATCTCAGCTTAATTGTTCTTTGAGATGTCCCTGAGCCAATCTATTTTATCTCTCTTTTTAAACCATATGTAATTGTAGTTATGATAAAATAATGGATATGCACCTTGACTTTTGAATTTTATGGGTTGCTGAAACTCAGCAGCTGCACTATGTTATGCATTTATGGATTTTACCTACAGCGAGGGAGAGAGACTGAAATCAAGGTTACCAAATAACTGTCTATCTACAAAGAGTCATTTTTAAAAAATGAAACTTTGGCTGACTTTGCGCAAATCAACTTTAGTATTTTTTGTTTATGCAATAAAGTTGGCGTGTCGAGGGAGTGTGCAAGTCTTTTTGGCTTTGAGTATTTCTGTAGTCAGCACAAAGTAAAAAGTTGGAGAAGTTTAGCTAATGTACCTCTCTGTATTTATAATTGCAATTGACACGGTTGGCTTAATAATGGAATATACCTTCTTGTTAGGTTACCTTCTAATGAGTGTTTACTAGGATTGACAGATACTAATGTCATGAAATAGGGGGCCTTCATCCATTCCAATATAAATCTTGTTGTTTGTATTTGCTTCTCTTTTATCAATAATTTATTACTTTTTGTTTTTATACAGTTTGTTTAATTATAAGAATCAATAATTTGACTGTTTCAATTCAACTCCGTTTGGGAATAACTGAGATTCCATTTCTCAACCAGCAATCGTTAAATTATGAACAGGCTATAGATATAATATGATTTATCACTAGAATCCCTTCAAATTTATGATAACTCTTATTTTATGTGAGCTGGCAAGGTTTTAATTTGGATCATGAATTCTAAGTTCTATGACAAATTAGAAAACTGAAAAATAATAATTTAGATCACTTACAGGAGGTACTGGATATTGAATTAGAGAGTGCTCTAAGAATGTAAGTTACATATTTAACTAAATCAAACTATAATTACACCCTGCTGCCTGCAGTTATCCTTATTCCTTACCAACCTATAAAAACTTCAAATTTAGGTGTGATGGAAACATAGAAACATCAGATTGTGGGTTTGTCAAACTAAAAAGATTGTTGCCAAACCTTTCTTAGCTCTGCTCTGCTTGGTTAAGTATATGCAATTAAACAATTATGTATCGTCATTGAATGTTCAAAGAACTAGCAAAATCCCATGCTATTATTAGCTTCATGAGCATCAATGGATAATAGTTTTGTCAACTCACTTCCTAGTGGGTAGCACCTTTGAACAGGAACGATCAAAAACGTTTTTGGACATGCCTGGGAAGCTGCTTCCTTCCATTCATTATATACCCCCTTGTAGTTAGGACTTAGGAGTCTAGCATTTCCCTTTGTATCATAATCTTAAAGGAGATGGATGGGATATTAAAATTCTCTGGACATGAAATCTCTTTTGTGCATATTATTTGAAAGGTATAACTTTCAGAATACCATGTCGAATATTCTATTCTGGTCAGCATGACTTGATATAGGTTCCTAAAGTGAAAGGAGAAGGTAATTTTGTAGCACTGGACAAAAGGGTAGCCCAATCGTCTCCTGAGTAGTGTTGTTTAAATTTCCCTTTTCCATTTTCCACCTTTTTTTCCCCTTTCTAGCACTTGCAGTAAGGGATTTGGGCATCTGATCTATGTCTTTTTGTGGGATTAGATTCCTTGGTCTTTGATGAACCCATCTGATTCACTTTTCATGGGGAGGTTGTTTGTGATTCTCAGCCTCTTTTATCAATGACTTTATTTATATCCAGTTTTCAAAGTTGGGTTACAAGTGTCAATAGTCACTATAAAATGAATGCAGGAAGAGCTGGAAAAACTTGAAAGGATGGAGAAAGCGTCTACAGCGTGCAAAGGGTAAGTTTAAAAGTAGAATGTGATACCGTAGTGTATAATCGATGTTGGTTTAACTTTAATTTTCCCTCTGGTGTCTGTTTTTCCAGACTGCTCAGCAACGTGGAAACAAAGCCTGATCCATTACTACCATCGTAAGATCTCTCATGTGAACTTGTTCTATTTATGTTTCAACCACATGTTATGTTATGTTTATGTGTGACAAAAAATGTATATGTTTTTGCTTTGACAGAACAATTGGACCCATAAGTCCTACATGGGATCGATGGTTTGAAGGCCCCCAAGATTCTAAAAGCTGCTGTAGATGCTGGATTCTGTGATGAACAATGCTAATTGCCAACCCTCTCTTCTTCCCTTTTTTAATCCAAGATTGGTTTAGAAATTGTGAGTTTTGAAACAATATTGTTATTGGCAATTTTTCATGATTGTTCCTATGTGCGGATGACAATTATAGCAAATACATAGCTTTTATGTTTCAGTTGACAGCTTAATTGCTGAGACGATAACTACCAAGCCATGATGACAGTATATATGTATATAATTTTTTTTTTCATTGCAAATCATTTGGTAGACGATGTTCGTTTAGACAAAGTAGACTGCAAAAGAATCTACATACTTTGCTTGGCTCGTTGAAGTATAAATGATACAAAAAAAATTAATCTCGTTCTAAGTTTTCAGCAACCAACCTCTTGGGAGGTCACAGCAAGATCATGCTGAAAAAGGTTAGTGCACAAGTGTCAGTGATCATGACCCTCGGAAACATGTTACCTATGATGTTCTCGACCAAAGATCCTGCCATGAGACAAGGACGAATGAGTAATATTTGAATCCTGCAGAATCGAAAAGCTTCGAAATATTCATGCCAAATGTTGTTTACATACACGTTCAAACACATTCAAGTATTGATTTAAAGTTCTTCCTTTTTGTATTTTTTTATTGTTTTATTTTCTGTTTCTCATTACATTGTATAACTTTTTAAAAAATATCATTTTTTTATAATTTTAACTAAAAAAATTAGATAAACGAGAAAATTTAAAATAAATAAACTTAATCCACCAAAATTGGATTGCAAGAAGTTATGCATAATTTTTTGTATATTTCTATTAACTATTCTTTAATGTTTGTTTAGATTGTCTATAAATGATCTGTTAAGACGGTGTATAACACACCTTGACCAGTTAAGTGATCCTTGAAACTATATCAAGATATAATATATGATTCAAAGTTAAGAAGAGTTGGACATTCTTTTTGTGATGACTTACACTTCGATGTAATGAAAATAAAAGGTAGAAACTCAAAGCATTATGAAGTTTAAGGAAATAACGACCACGTATATGAATATTCAGATAGTTCAAAGTGATATCTTTCAAATATTCATAGTTTAAATTTAAATGTTAAATATGATTTTGATTTTCTAATTTAGATTGAAATTAGTCTTTTCTTGAAATTTTTGTTCAATTTAGTTTCCAAACTTAAAACATACGTAAATTAATTCGTTTTAACCAAATTTTGTTGAGTTTAATTGACGTTTCAAATATTTTTTATCATAGCATTTAGGTTGTTTACATACCGATTGACATGTTTTCACTTTAATATCAATTAAGAAACACGTTTGAGACTTCAAATAAACTTAGTAAAATTTGGTTAAAATAACTAAATTCGTGCATTTTTAAATATGTGAACTAAATTAATTCAAAGTTTTAAAAAATGACTAATTTCAATTTTTAACAGAAGATCAAACAAAAAAAAACATATTTAACCCTTAATTTAAAATTATTTGAACTTATCATTATTGTCGATATTTGATTTTATATATATATATATATATATATATATATATATATATATATATATATATATATTTATTGTGAATTAAATATAGTCAACATTCTTAAGAAAGATAAATATGATTGAATATGAATTCATTCATTTGATAAAATTGAGTGTTATACTTTTAAGTTGAATTCTAAATTTCCATTGTTTACTATTATATTATTAAATAGTCTTCTAGTATTAGATATAAATTTCAAACACAAATTCATAACATTAATCTATATGTTTCTAGTGTATAGTTCAAATAATCATAATTTTGTAAAAATCATATGCTCACTTATATATTGCACAACATTATGATATATTAAAGTTCTTTACATGATATTTTTTGAAAATTTAATAATATAAAAGTTCACTATTAATTTTTAATCAAATAAATAAATGTTTTTTCATATTAAGAGTTTCATAGTTAGCATAATTAAGAAATTATTAATTTCCAAATTCTCCTTAGAAGAAAGATAAATAACACTTTTCTCTGCAAATTGTTAAACCAAATGAGTAGAATTTTAAAAACTTGTGTCTTCTTTATTCCACCCCTATCAAATAAAAGGAATTATAGATGAAAACAATTCTATCTTTAGATTGCTCCAAATACACGAATCAATCATTCATCAAAAAACACAGTTTTAATTGATTGATGTTATGTTGCTCCTCCAAGGACTAAAGTTTACTCTTTTTTTAACTCAGTGTGTTATTGAGGAACTAGTTTTTCATGATTCATGTAAGGTTTAAGTTTTAGAGAATAATTTCGTGGACTAAATTCTCAGGATCTCACAATCTATATAAGTGGTGAAGTCTCATAATGGATGTTATTTATACATAAAACCCTAAAGATAAACCTCTTTACCACATACTTAAAACAAAAACTTCACCACTGATAAAGAACAAAATTGACTCAACATTATAAAAATTTGGTCTAAAATGGAAATCCTTTTAATAATTTTTTTTTTTGGTAAGAAATTAATTATGTGAAAGCTTGCAATCATTTTTTCAGTATTGGCATCAAGTGCAAAATCACATCAGTGATCCAACAGTTTAGAACAGTGAAGCTTTTTGTGTTTTGAGAGAATAGAAAAATGAGTCTTCAACTAATTTTCACACAAAAAAACAAGCTCATTAAATGAAAACAATACTTTTTCCTGTTCAATTTTAAGGGGCATGCAGTACATTACATGATTATCTAATATCCACACAAAAACGCCTACGACTCAATTTCATAACCAAATTAGCGGTTGAAAATGTGTAATAATCTTCTATACTTAGTAATTTGTCAAAAAGAAAAATGATATTATTTAACATTAAAATTATTAAACAACTTTTAATGATCAGAAGAATACATAAACATCTATTTACATTTTTATTAAATACAATCATGTAATTATACTATTATTGTAAAATTGATATTGGAAGCATGAAAACTTTGAAAGCTTGTATAGATAAATAGAGGGACAGTGGCATTTACCCTAACGAAAAAACACAGGTCTTAGACAGCACAGAACAGAACAGAGCTCGCCTCGTAGAATCCGCAGTTCCGTTTGGAGGGAGACAAGTGCAACTCCGTTAGTAACGCCCAGCACTCCAAAAAGTGAGACACACTTTCTCTTCACTTCGCATTCGCTTCTCCTTTCATTTCGTTCAACTCTGTTTCTCTCTCTCTCTCTGCCACGCGCCGCCATGTCGGTCTCGCATTCCCTCAATCTCCGCCTCTTCGCCCCTCCCCCCACCGCCATTCCCACCCACGCCCCTCTCCCCCCTACCAACCTTCTCTTCCCTCGCCACCGCCGTCTCCCCTACCTCCGTGCCTCCTCCTCCCCGGAAATCCTCGTCTCTGACAACAACGGCGTCCCGGCCCCGCTCTCCGATCCGAGCTCCATCGAGGTGGACGCCGTGACGGAGGCGGAGCTTAAGGAGAACGGGTTCCGCAGCACGCGGAGGACGAAGCTGGTATGCACGGTGGGCCCCGCCACGTGCGGGTTCGAGCAGCTGGAGGCCCTGGCTGTTGGAGGCATGAACGTGGCGCGAATCAACATGTGCCACGGCACGAGGGAGTGGCACAAGGAGGTTATTGACCGCGTCCGGCGGCTGAACCACGAGAAGGGCTTCGCCGTCGCCATCATGATGGACACTGAAGGCAGTGAGATTCACATGGGTGATCTCGGTGGCGCTTCCTCTGTCAAGGCCGATGTACTTATTTATTACCCTGTTCACTATCACTCCCTTCCGTCCTTTTTTTCCTCTTCAACACTCACTCATTCTATTTTATCACTCTCTTGCTTTCAGGACGGTGAGATCTGGACCTTCAGTGTGAGAGCCTTCGATTCAACTCTCCCCCAACACACCATCAATGTCAATTATGAAGGCTTTGCCGAAGGTTAACCAACTTCTTCGAAATTTATTTTTTTGTTAGTAGTTCTTAACTGCTGTGAGGTTGTTGATAGAATGTGATGTGATGTGGCAGATGTGCAAGTGGGGGATGAACTTTTGGTGGATGGAGGAATGGTTAGGTTTGAGGTGATTCAAAAAATTGGCCCAGATGTCGAATGCCGTTGCACTGATCCTGGCTTATTGCTGCCGCGAGCCAATCTCACTTTCTGGAGGAATGGTAGTTTAGTCCGAGAAAGGAATGCCATGCTCCCTACTATTTCTTCCAAGGTTGCTTGTCCCCCCTTTGCCTTTTGCTTACTTGCATCTCTTTATTGCTACTTTTGTTTACCTGCATATCTTTAATTTTGTCATTTACTCTATCTTTATCAAACAAACAAAGCTTGTCAATGCTGTAGTATTACTATCATAGTGTTATCCAATCCGAGGTCACAGTTGGGAGTAATTGGTGCCCATGGGCCCATAACTCTGGCAACCATGAGTGTATCGAGTTATAATACTAAGGTTTATTGTTGTAGAACTCTGACATCCCCCTCGCTGTAGTTTGTTGGATACAATATACCTTAACCATGCAACTTACAGAGCAATATGCTTCCTAGTTTCCACTTCAACTGTTAATTGGTATCTTGTATTCCATGTTATTCCTACTTAGTGGGAAACATTCCACAAGAGACATGTATTAACGCTTGGACTCTTGGATATGCCCACTGCCTGATTAGTATGCTTAATGCCTAAGTAAAAAGGACTCGATCCATGTTTACCATTTCTTCTAACCTTACACTGATTGTGTTGTTGGAAAATGTTTTATTACATCTTTATGAGTTCCCAAACTGGTTATCGTAACATTTACATTTTTTATGGCAATAAAGACATGCTATACAAATTCCTACATTCTAAGAGTGAATTTTAGAACAAAAGAGTGTCCCATATTCTTGAATTATGTAAATAAAAGTATTACATTGATATTTTGTAGTTTTGAACTCCAAAGTGTATTATGTTGTTTAATTAAATAGTTGTAGCAATAACAAGTTTGTTTATATCGGCTTTTTATCCTTTTTTATACCTAAAGATAATGTTACCCCTGAAAAGCTGTCTCTCACCTAGATAAATTATTAGTATCTTAAACTATCTCATACGTTCCAGTTATCACTTAAAACACTTACATGAGTGAAATACTCTAAACACACTCTGCTTTAATTTAAACTTTCTGAACATTTTTTATGTACCATCATTATTCTATAGTTTTGTGTTGGTTGGTTCTAGGCATGTCATATGTAAGTAGCAGTTCTCTTGATTAAGGGCATTTTTGGGAGAGTTTATTCATAGTTTATTTGGACTTATTCTGTAACACAAACAGTTTTGTAAAGTGTCTAAGTAAACTAAAGTAGCATGTTATGTCTATAACCTATTTCCAGCTTATTTCCTATAAAACATAGCTTATAGAAAAACATTTTAACCCTATTTCCTTTTTCACTAAAGAATCAACTTATAAGTAAGTTCTTACATGATGTATAAACAATTTATATTAGTGTTTAATTAAGCTGTTTTCTCAAATGCATCCTAAATATCCAGAATTAGTGATCTTTGTCTTGAATCAATGCATGAAGTTTAAGATAAGTGCAGTGAGTTCTTATCCCCGACAAATTATCTATATAAATGACATTCTGAGGACATATGTCTGGACTGCTTTCTCTTATTGCTAATATTAGTTAAACAAATAAATTAGGAATTTATAATAGATATTATCATGTAGAGCCAATCGACTAATAATGGAGTTACATGTTAGTTGTAACTTTTGAGGATTCTAAACTGTATTGGTTGGACGCTATCTTAGATATAAGGGAAGGAGGGGGGAGGACTAGAGAGGTCGGAAATCATTAGATAGTTTGGAATGGTTGTTGCCTTTGGGAATAGAAGTTTTCCTTCTTTGATAGGTTTTATTTCATATAGTTTTGTTCTGGTCTCATATCTTAGGGAAACAAAATCAGGAACAAATTTCCTTCTTTGCTCATCAAGTCGATATGTGATTTCTTTACTTCCTCTCTCCTCACCGAAGGAAAAATGTAAGGAGAACTTTTTTAACCTAGGTAAACTTAAGAACACTAAGGCCAAAATAGTTCTCCCCTTGGCAAGATGAGTGAGTGTTTTATTTATAGAAAAAGAAAAGTCATACATGATCTCCACTCCCTCCCAAAGTCAGGAATCTTCCCGTTATGAAAAATATCTAGTAACCCTATCCTAACTTTCTGCCGAAAAACTTGGCCTAGATCCTGCTCGATCCAAATTCTGCTTGGCCCAAATCCTGCTCGAATTCCTAGTTTAGCCCAAATCCTGCTCACATTCCTTGCTCGTCAGCTCGGCCCATGACAAATATTTAATAAAACTCATCGTTTTATAATAAATATTTACCGGGTTGGAATCGAAATGAGCATGTTGAGGTCCTCCATTTCCTGGACAGTACAAGTTTCCATACCTGCAATTTCCTTTGCGATCATAGCCTTGCTCTCTGAGTATTTTTCTCTTACATATTGGTAAACACCCAAACAATTGAAGAACTCACCCTTAGAAGAAATCTGATAAAGGGGGAGTATCAAGTACTTAAATATTCTGCTAAACATCCCATACTTCTCAATTTGATAACCAATTTTTAGAGCTGTGAAAACGGGTAACCCGGCTCGACCAGACTCGACCCACCACAGGTTGATCACTTAGTGAGTCAACCCAACCCAACTCACTTAGCGAGTCAAAAACATTTCAACCCGACCCGGCCCACTGTGAGTTGGTGGGTTAAACGGGTTGGCTCACGGGCTCACTTAATTAAAAAAATATAATTTTTTATTTTATTTCTGAGTCAAAACTAGATTATAATTCTAATTAAAATCTAAATAAACTTTAATACAATCCAAATACAAACTAAAATCACAAAAATACAAATTATCTATGTGTTGGCTAAAAAAAAACCTAATATGATCCAAATATAAAGTCCAACTTAACAAAAAATACTTGTGTGACCCTTTATTTGCGGGTTGGTGAATCAACCTGGCTCATCACAGGTTCAACCCGGCTTCTAGGTAAGCCGGGTCAAAAATCAACCCGTATTTAAATTTGTAAAAAAATTTCAACCCAACCCGGTCTGAACCCGTGGTGAGCCGGGTTGATTCGCGGGTTCCAACCCATTTTGACAGCTCTACCAATTTTCTATCATATTGCATGCCTCACACTCTAGGATGACATCTTACTCTCGGTGACACTTCACTCAAATTCTCCCTTGGTCATAACCATCCATTGGTCAGAATTCTTTGTTGATAACTCTTTTTGAGGCACAATCTACAACCATCTCTAACACCAATTCATGAGCACCCAAACACTTGGGAACCCACCCTTGAAAGGTAGTGGGTAAGGGGGAGAATCAAGTACTTCAATATTCAACTGAACAATTTATGGGACTTGACCTGCTCCGCAATACCCAAGTCCCCATAACATAGGCAGTTTCATTTTCTATCAACTGTTTTCAGATCTCAGGTCTAGTAGTCGTGGCATGGGGTGCTGGATTCAACAATGAAAAAAGTGGGAAAGTAGTGAGAGGTTGACATTATTGAAAGATGTTTGAGTGTTGGAGGAAGGAAGAACAGGAGACAAGGGCATTAGAGAAAATTGAAAAATCCAGAACTTGAAGGAAATATTGCATATTGACAGTTGATCAAGGTGGATTTGCTGCAATAGGAAATTTTGCTGTAAAGGCTCTTAGGGTTGTGCTTTGCATTGGTAGCTTTGGTGGAAACTGTGCAACTCAAACAACTTAATTTAAGTTTGTGAAGGTGGTGCAGAAGTAGTTCCTGCTTGAGTATAACCCAGATATACCAGTCTATGCACTGGATGAAGAGCCAAAATGGGTGTGATGTGATAATTTTGGGAAAGGCCATGATAACAGAGTGTTGTTTGATTCCTTGAGATATTATTTAGGTTATATTCCTCCAATTTATCTAACTGATCCCCTAACTATTCTAACTGTTTTGCACTAACTATCCTTGATCACTTTTCCCTTCCTTTCCCTTCGATTCTTAAGTATCACCAAGGGGAAATTAACAACTTATTTTGCATCATTACCTGCCCTTTCTCAGCTTTGGGGAAACATGTGGACTTTGATGATGTTGATCTTGGTTCAAGTTAATGACAGAACCATGTCCAAGACCTAAATTTTTGAACTTTGCATTGCATATGGTGATGGCAAGTGATTTATCATGGTGCATTGGGGATCTATATGGGTTTCTATGGATTTCTAAATTCTAATAATTATCAATGCAAATTTTTTGGGCTTTATTCTTTTAGCGGTTCATATTAATTTCAGGTGATTCATGTATTGAAGCCAAATTTCCTTTAAGCGGAGATCTGTCCTAGATAATTTAATTCATTTATCTAATTTTCCATATGCAGGATTGGTTAGACATTGATTTTGGTATTGCTGAGGGCGTTGATTTTATTGCCATTTCATTTGTGAAGTCTGCTGAAGTTATTACTCATCTTAAAAGCTACATTGCTGCACGGTCTCGTGATAGGTATGCACTGAACCTTAATTAAATAATGCTATTTGAAACTATTATCAGCATCTTATTATAATTATTAAGTACCACTGACCAGAGTACTTTTATTATTTACCATTTTTGTTATATTAAGAAATCACAGTTAACTAGTAGCACAGTTGACACAGTTTTATGAATTATGAATCTGGTGATGCAGTGATATTTCTGTCATCGCAAAGATAGAAAGTATTGACTCATTGAAGAATTTAGAAGAGATCATCCAAGCGGCAGATGGAGCTATGGTGGCACGAGGAGATTTGGGTGCTCAAATACCTTTAGAGCAGGTTCCATCTGCTCAACAAAGGATTGTTCAACTGTGCAGGCAATTGAATAAGCCTGTTATTGTTGCTTCTCAATTACTTGAATCCATGATTGAGTACCCTACACCTACAAGAGCTGAAGTTGCAGATGTTTCTGAAGCTGTCAGGCAACGTGCTGATGCTTTGATGCTTTCTGGTGAGTCAGCCATGGGCCAGTACCCTGACAAGGCCTTAACTGTTTTAAGGAGTGTCAGTTTGAGAATTGAGAAGTGGTGGAGGGATGAGAAACGCTATGAAGCTATGTTGCTCCCATCAGTTGGGTCTTATTTTTCAGAAAAAATATCAGAAGAAATCTGCAATTCTGCTGCTAAGATGGGTAAGCAACCTTTAAACCTCAAACTTGCGTTCTTTTCATTATTTTAATCTTACCATCTACACTTTATGACTTAAACTGTTGTCTATTTGTTTTTGATTTGTTGCATTGGTGTATATACTGTTCGAATTTAAATTACTTTTTATAGGTTGCAATACTACTTTCCAATAGTTAAGCTTTATAATCAAAGTACTGAGCCTAAAACCATAATACACGAGGCTTGTTTATCTTTTTCTTTACCATATATAAGAGGTTTATTCTATTCTTGACCATTAGTTTTCTTTGACGAGGAGTTCCACAGTTTATAGCTTTCACATATCTGAAACACTATATAATGATTATTGACTACATAGTTAAAACACTAGTTTCACTCATAATTTTCAGTCTCATCTAATCCAAAATCTCTTTTCTATTGTTAGTTTTGTTTGTTTTTTAGTTGTCTGATGATGGTGCTAACTTGTTTTAAACTTTGGCAGCCAATAATTTAGAGGTGGATGCACTTTTTGTGTACACGAAGACAGGGTACATGGCATCTTTATTGTCGCGATGCCGTCCTGACTGCCCAATCTTTGCTTTTACTACCACTCCATCTGTGCGGAGGCGTCTCAATCTCCAGTGGGGTTTGATACCTTTCCGTCTGAGCTTCTCAGATGATATGGAAAGCAATCTCAACAGAACCTTTGCGTTGCTCAAGGCCAGAAATCTCATCAAATCAGGTGACCTTGTCATTGCAGTCTCAGATATGTTGCAGTCAATACAAGTGATGAATGTTCCTTGAGAACATGTTTCATTCCTTCTGAAAGCCAACATAGCCGTTTGTTCAAAACCTCGGATGCTGCTAGATTGCTAAATTGGGACCGAGACTTCATGAATGAATTTTGTCATCCTGCTTTTTAATTTATAGGACGCAACTAAGTTTGGGAGAGTTTATGTTATTACGATGAAGTTCTCTATTTTAATGCATACACCTTGAAGCTTTAGATTTCTTTTAGGCGAGCGAGGCGATATAGTGGATAGCTACCCTTTTTTAAGTTGTATGACATATCAGCATTGTTGTTTTATATCTCTGTAGTTTGTATTAGCTTACCACTTCAATGTTGGCTAAAATGTGAAGTTTTCAAAAAGATTAGTCGCATATCATTATGCACAATGTATTTGTTCTGGGCAAACTCAATGCTAGTAGAATAAGTAAATCGGCATCCAAGTATTTTTAGAAGAGACTGTACTTTGTTGGAATTGTAGAGGTTGTTTAACAGTTAAGTGCACAAAATTCAGGGGCATGTGTAATTACTCTATGTGATTCATACTCGGTTTTAAATTGGGTATTTTCTTTTCCTTCACATCCATTTCTAGAAGAAAGAAGATAGGTCAAGATTTTTATACAATTGGGACCTGTTATGTTACTGTTAGTGGGGATGTCCACTCCAGAGCCAGAGTGCTGTGGTCAATACATGTCAGAATGGCGCATCTTGTTGGATTGTAGTTGGGTTTCATTGGGCTAGGTAATCTGATGATTTTGGGCTTTTTCTTCCTGTACCACATTATTACTAACTGCACCCAATACTAAAAGAAAAAGGCTAAAATATCTTTTCTCACTATTGCAAAGGAAGAAGAGATGGAGAGCTAGCTCCAGAAGTTTGCTAAAATACACACCTAATGTATTTTGGAAAGCTTGTTTTGAAATGCTTTTTTCAAGCTTGTTTTAGAAATTTTGTTCTTGAAAGCTTGTTCTAAAATGAATTTCATGCGTTTCAGAAAACTTGAATCGGAAATCATATTCTAAAAATCTTTTTCCAAAATTTCTATTATGAAAATCCTGTGTCCGAAATCATGTTCCAGAAATTCCTGAAAGTTTGTTCTGGGTGATTTCCAGAACAGGTAATCAAAACCCACATTTTGGAAAGTATGGGGAGTGCAGGAAGAAAAGGCCGGATTTTGTTGGGCTGGCATTAGGCCCACATTGGGTCCAGAAAAGTATTGATTTTAGAATACTTCAGTTGCTTCACTTGACAATATTAGATAGATACTTTTAGGATACAAGTAGATCGAGGAAAGGAAACGAGTGAGTTTCCCAAAGCAACGTTTCCTTCATCTTTTTATGTTGTCCATGATTGGCTTTGAGTAGAACCTCATTTACTTCACTGTTTCTTTCGTCTTTTTTCTTTTTAGTTGGTTCCTTGCGGGCAAAAGCATGTAGAATGCACGCTACAAACTCAAAGATTAAATCTTAAACGGATAGGCGTTGGCTCATTCACAAAGCATCTGTTAAAGGTTTGAGTTTGACAAATTTATTTTTCCAAGAAACTGGTAATACACTGTCCATGCTTTTACACAATGTAATGCTTTCTTTAGAACATTCTTTAGACATCAAATTCAAGTCCAGTTTCCGTACAATTATGCTTAAGACTGATAAAGAATGGAATTATTCGATATTTTTCTTTCTTATGTACCCTACCACAATATATACGGTTATGCCATAAGTGAGAACATAGAAAATGGATGAGGACATAATGCCATTACCACCAAATCTTGTACTCTAATTATTATTACTTTTAGTAACATTCATAAGTTGCAAATCTGAAATCTGAAGCAAGGTGTTGCTCAGCCTTCTTCACACTTAATTTTTAAAAGCGACAAAGTATCTACTCAACAAAAATAATGGGAATCCCCGATCAAATTTGATGGGAAGCTGCATTGTTCTACTTATAAAGATTTCATTAAGGTGCATCAGTTTGTAAAGTACACTATTGAAGAAAATTGATGTATCTCATTTATAGCATTTGTTGTTTCTTGTTAAATACAGATATCAGCCATTGAAGTTAAGATATAAAATCAGTTTAATAGCTATACATTGTCAATGTAATACTTTTTACAAGACAATAAATCAGAAATGATTGTTAATACAATTTTTAAGATAATCACCATGAAAGTCTATAAACTGTTTGATTGAATGACAGAATAAGATTACTTATATGGTCAATGCACAACCCTGTTTCCTCAGTCTAATTTGATTATTTTTACCTGTCAGTGAGAGAAAAAAAACTGTCAGCAAAATTTGTTTACTTTTTTTATGTAAAAACAAGACTAGCATTTAAAAATATTACATTAAATGTAATGTACTGGTTGTATTTTTTAAATCCATTGTGTATACAGTACTGAGTCCTACAGTATAAATGAAGTTATTGAATGTCATCTGCCTCGTAAATGAACTCAATTGCAGTGAGTAATTAAAATTTTTGACTGAGTGATGGTATTTACAATTTTTATATGGTCCCCTGAACAGGTACCTTCCTTGGCTTGTTTGTCCTCCATTTCAGGCCAACCCCACCCAGAAAGGGGAAAGGGCCAAAAAGGAAGGGTGAGAAAAAGACGTGGGATGGGTAAGTGACCTTAACTACATTGATAAAAGTCATATACATATGCAGTGTTCCAAGTCTTTTTAAGCTGCTTCCAAGTAATGCAAAAACTCCATAGGTGACCCTTTAACTTTCACAATTAAAATTTGAATAGTGGTACAACTGCTCTTTTTGTTCCTTCTTTATTGTTCTTTTCTCTTTAACTTGAACCTCCAAAGAACCTAAAGATACACATAGAACAAACGAAAGAAGAAATTAAATACACAAAAGAGAGCCCACCCTCTAAAAGACCAAAAAACAAAAGGAGAGAAGATGCTTATCTGCATACAAATTTCACATGTATACATGCATTCATGTACCAATATCTTTCACTCAAGTTAAACACAAACAACCTATAAGGTGCCTTGTTCTCATCATCTTAGCCACATTGCTTACAGTTACAGGCATGTTTTTTAGAATAAAATTGTTATAAAAAAAAAAAGTAACTATTGCATGAAAAAAGATCACGCAAAACACTGAATGCAGTACATTTATAACACCTTGAATTTGTTTAACCAGAGTATTCTGAACTTATGTGTGATATGCATTAAGTAGTGGCAATATTATTTCCTTTTTCTGATAGCAGAATAACTAGAATGGTGTGTTAGGAGTCAGAAGTATTGTACTGCAATCAATTGAAACCACATAGTAAAGTGGCCTTCAACTTACCACACAAGGCCAACAGATTCGGCTCAAACTATCAAACTCCAACTCCATAATTCAGTGGACCCGCATTTGCAATTTCAAGTTGGGGAAAAAGATGTGAAGGTAACTTGAAAACTTGAAGCAAGCAGCATATAACACCTGCTACACTACCCATTATTATGGTCACTGACAAATGACATAAGGTCCTCATAGTCCTCAACTTAATCCCCAGTTGGGGTTTGGTTAGTAAATATCTGCACTCACAAAGATCATACAAACTGAACCTTTGATCGCCACACGTGAGAAGATATTCTTTGCTGAGGTTAAAATCACTTGATTCAAACGGGTGGTTAAATCATCTAAGAAAAAAAAGTGTAACTCTGATGGATTTGTAATTTTGTGAAATTTTTAGCATCATCACAGTGGACCCCACCTGGAAAACCATTAAGTGGCTCACAGATTCATCATCAGCCATGACTCTTTCAGCCCATGATGTGTATAACATCATCATAGAACAGTTAAAATGTGCCATTATTTGAGCACTCCTATAGCTCAAATCAAATCAATGGTACAAACTTAGTATCAAGCACTGTGTTTGGCTTTTGGCATGGGAAAACTCAACAACAAACAAGAGTAAGCATAAGTACTCACACTGTAAAACACTCTTCCTGTTCAACATGATCTGAGTTTATGGTAAATTTATTAATTTCTAGAATTATTATTTTAAGACTCACATCAATGGTAATATCTTACGGGTTTTAATTAAACTCCAAGCAAACAAAAATGCCATAGATGGTTTTTTGGTGGGGAGGAACATGGTCTGAGGAATGGGGTCCGGGGCATCATGTCCTGTTTGGCCTTGCTTATCAAACACTTTGTGTCCTTATCAGTCATCATCTGCAGTTTTATTTTATTTATCTGCCTAGAAAAATTAATGTAGTTGAGACACCAACTTTTGTTGCAATTGATACAAACAAACACATATTTATTTATTGTTTGAATAACCCACGATGAAGCGGCCATTAATCATGATGATAGGCCACAGATATGAATGTGAAGTGTTTATCATATTCACAGCAAGGAAAATAATCGAGCCGTAAGACGAGTTCAAACGTCTCGTAAGCAAGAAGATTGAGCAAGTACACTCACAATTATTGCCTCAGAGCCATTATATAATTCACAAATCTATATCAGCAAGGCACCGTAATAGCATAATAGTTAGATATATTGAAAGATTGATAGATATAGACCGATAAGAAAGAGGATTTGAATTAATAAATGGTGTGTTTGGACAATAGCTGCTATATCCATATCAATTAGTGGAACTAACAAGGTCAAACAAAGCCTTCTTTATCATTTTATACACCACACTCTAACTCTGTCAGCAAAATCAAATATTACTTACTTGCAATCAACAAAAGTGGGTCCATTCTCATGTGGCACATTGCTTCAAATTATACAAACATGAGATTTCAAAAGGGTGACTTAGGTGAGCAAGATATACCAGTTGACTAGGTATACGGGTAAATACTAAATGATGGCATGGTAGGCCAACGATTGAGGTACTTTTGGCAAGTGTGGACAGTGACCACCATGTTTCACAATACCCTCTCTCTATTTAGCTAAGTGGTTAAATATGGTGGATACCTATTCTCTAGTTTTCGGTTGCTTTGCTTCTGTTGGGTGGTCACCCACATTTTTGACTCACCGCATCATTATGCTTTTCTATCTCCAATTATTTGTCATGTATTTTGAGCATCTTCATCACTTTTTATTCTCGTGGCTTTGCTCTATAAAAGAAGAGGGTAGCAATTATGTATGTGTGGATGCATATGGTAGTGTTACATGTTAAGAAGTGAAACTTAAGTCTAAATTAATCTCAGATTGGTTTATAAGGTGATACAAAAATGTCTTCCTTATCCTTAGTCGATGTAGAATATTCAACACATCCCTCCCACGTTCAGATATATACATCTTAAATGTAAGACTAGACATAATAAGTGATTAGCGGGCAGCACGATAAATCTAACAAACAATAAATCTCATTAGGATAGACTCTAACTCATAAACTCTAATATAATATTAAGAAATCTAACTCAACTTAATAAAATCGGTTTTTAAAATAAGGTTTGCATTCATTTATATAATATAAAATTGTGTTATCCTAAAGTGAGATCTCCAACATTTGTGGGTTTGTTTCACATGAATGAATTGTTCTTAAATATGTGACTTTTGGTTTCTGGGAAAGATGTTAAATTTAAGGAAGTTCCAAATAAGTTTACTCTGCACACTACATTGACAATCGATCTAAAACGGCCTAGCTAGATTACATCGATTGATCTCGACATTCCATGGAAAATGTGACGTAAAATCTTCCTACACCGAAAGTTAAAAGTGTGGCAATAAAGTGAAAATTGAACGAAACGAAAGTAGCAAATGAAAACTAATCTAAACCTACTCATATTTTGGTAAATTGAAAAAAATGAGAATGGAAGTTCGCGAAAAGAAGTTGATGAATGAAAATGTCCCTTTTGTTTTTTTTTTATATCCTACAAACATTTCACGTTTCTCTTTCTCTAATTAAAAAAAATAGCAAATACAATGTGTTTAACCGAGTTATTATTGAGGAAGAATATCCAATGTTTGGAAGGATGGTTATGAATGATAATGAGGACAAGTTCAACTTCAATAAGAAATAAGTAAGAATAGAGATTTGTTTGTAAATGATGTTTTAATATTAAAATAAGCAAGTGAATGAATAAATAAGAACATAATGTAAAATAATTATAAGAGCAAATGAAGATGAAGATGAAGATGAGAAAAAAAATCATATTTATTAATTTGAGAATGGAAATGAATATAATTTTTTACTTGAATAGTGAAAATGAAATACTAAAATCCACACCAGGAATTGCCTTCTCTAATTATAATTGAATATACTACTAAAAAAAGTTAATTGTGAGAGATATTATATTTTTTTTTAGAAAATGTAAAATATGAGACGTAACAAAGTAATGAAATATTAGTTTTCATAGTCTATTGCTTAAGAAACAAATAATTAATTCATTAAAACTAATCGTGCAATTACAAACTTAGTTTTAATTAATAATTTATAGATTTAAATTTTGTTCTAAAATTAGTCGTAGAATTAAATAATGTAGAAGTAGTGATTATATTTAAACACCCCATATTATATTTTGAAGAATATTTTTTTCTTGTCAATGTTTGTGAGTATTGTTAAGATAATCTACTTATGAGTTATGTCCCGTAAATAAATTAAGGATATTAAAAGAAGTTAAGATTTTATATGTATGAAAGTAGACTGGTGTTTTGTTTATAATTGAGATAAAATAATAATTTAATCTTCTTATATAAAGGACAGAAAGAGTATAGTACAAAGTTACTGTACCACTTGTTGAATAAACAAAAGAGTGGACCTGTGCTTTCATCAAAGACAATAAAAGAGAGAGAAAGAGAATAAATGGTGATTATATATATATATATATATATATATATATATATATATATATATATAT
>Ga0099822_1001089_pt1 | contig 30108 bp, 17 predicted proteins | sample CowpeawhiteBW_FD_76839 | JGI IMG/M metagenome (GOLD analysis project Ga0099822, IMG submission 76839) | Root nodule microbial communities of legume samples collected from California USA - Cow pea white BW | ecosystem: Host-associated > Plants > Roots > Nodule | place: USA: California | collected... | reverse complement strand
TTTGGTATCAAATTAGAGAGGACAAAATTGAATCATTTTAAAAAATTGGGGGACTAAATTGAATCAAAATTGTAAATAGAGGGACTAAATTGAAAACAACCAATGTTAGCTTGACACGTGGCATAATCGTGACCTGCCACGTGGCAGTACATTTTTTAAATGAAAATATCTCAAATTGACATGTGTCACAACCATAAGGTGACACGTGGCAGTTTAATTTTTTTTAAAAAATTTTAAAAAAATTAAAAAGAAATTAAAAAAAATTAAAAAAATTGAAAATTTCACAAAATGACACGTGGCAGGTCAAGGAGACGGTGTTAAAGTTGACTTAACGGCAGGGACCAAATTGAATCTTTTAAAGAATTAGAGGACCAAATTGAACCAAAAAATAATAAGGGGACCAAAATGAATCAACCCAACAAATTAGGGGACCAAAATGATAATTAAGCCTTTTTCTTAACTAGTTTTGTTGTATAACTTTCAAGAGCTATTCTCTTTAAGTAATCGAAAAAGACTGAATTGACGGGCTTTCTGATTATTTTAACAAAACATGTGGACGGCGAGTAGCACGTAAAACTCGTGGTATATTTTATTTCTGAAAATACATAACGTTGAGAATTTAATGAAATAAACAACGATGTCATATCTTCTGAAAATAATCAATTCAACTTACCATGGGATTCAAATCCGAATAGACGGAAAGCGAAAATTCAAATTTAGGTTTTTGAATCTTTATATAAAGGACAACAAAGTCTGAAACACCACCACACAAAATACAGATTCACATCAAACTATGGCTTCAAATAATGGCCTTAAAGCAAGTGAGATGTTTGAAGGTCAAGTTCACTTATACAAACACTTGCATGCTCATGCAGTAGATGGTATGAGTATTAGATGGATGATTGAGCTTGGCATACCTGACATAATCCACAACCATGATCAACCCATTACACTATCAGAGTTGGTATCCATTCTACAAATTCCGCCAACTAAAGTTAGAGGCGTGCACAGTCTCCTACGCTATCTGGCACACAATGGATTCCTTCAGATTGTAAGAGTCCATCACAACACAGAAGAAAAGGAAGCATATGCTCTAACTGCTGCATCACAGCTTCTTGTCAAAGACACTCACCTTAGTCTTACGCCAATGGTGGAGTATTTAATTAACCCAAGTGGATCACCTGTATGGTCTCACTTGAAGAAGTGGACTTATGAGGATGATCTTACACTGTGTGATGTCTCCCTAGGATCAAATATATGGGATTTTCTTGGTAAAAACACAGAAAAAAACAAGTTGTTCAATAAGGCAATGGCTAGTGATTCTCAGATGATGAACGTGGCATTAAGAGGTTGCAATTGGGTGTTCGAAGGAGTGGAGTCCATTGTTGATGTTGGAGGTGGAAACGGAACCACAGCCAAGGCTATCTCTGATGCATTTCCAAACGTGAAGTGCACTGTGTTAGACCGTCCACAAGTTGTGGAGAACTTGTTGGGTACCAACCATTTGAAATATGTTGGTGGTGACATGTTCAAATCTATTCCCAAGGCTGATGCAATTCTACTCAAGGTAGGCATCTCTAAACGAATGTTTCCTAAACTTCTTTCACTACTGCAACTTTTTCTTTTATAAATTAGAATATTGGATTCATGTTATTAACAAATTTGTAAATATTTCCGTAGTGGATTTTGCATAATTGGAGTGACATGGATTGTAAGAAGATATTAGAAAATTGCAAAGAAGCTATTTCTGGTAAAGGTAAGAGAGGAAAAATAATTGTGATAGAAACTGTGATAAACGAAGGTCAAGATGAGCATGGAATTACTAGTCTAAAGCTCCTCATGGATGTGAAAATGTCATGTCTTGTTAATGGGAAAGAAAGAAGTGAAGAAGAATGGAAGAAACTGTTCGTGGAAGCAGGATTCCAAAGCTACAAAATATCTCCTTTAACGGGATATTTGTCTCTTATTCAAATCTATCCTTGAATATTGAAGTTATGCTGGTGCATTTCTTCAATGCGTGTTATGAAACAAACAAGGTCACAATGCTCATTTCCCATTTCAATAAATGATTGGTAAGAAAATGCAACAAGAATAAAAAGAAGAATTGATAAGAACCAAGATTCAGAGATACAAAATCTGATGGAATGTGTCAAAGTGTTTTGCTTTATTAATAAATGGCATGGACTATATTTTTCTTAAATGTATTGGATTTATAATTAAAATTAATTTAAATAGATTAATTTGATTTTGATTTTGATTTTGATTTTTTTATAATTGGATTAAATCTTAATTGAATTCATTTTGTTAATTAGTTTAATTTACCTAACTATTAGATTAATTATTATGGATCAGGCTAACTCGAGTCGATCTTTAACTCAGACCGACTTGAATCGATTTTTCGACTCAAATTGACTTATTTCAAACTTCGGCTTAGACCGACTTGGATCTAACTAGACTGATTTAACTTGACATTTGTCTTAGGTCAACTCTACTCATCGTTTACTCCAAACGAACTTTGCTCAACTTTAAACTCTTGATTTGATTCGACCTAACCTTTATTCATTTTTACTTGACTTAGATGCACTTTGATTTTTATTTTTTCAAAATTCAAAAATTAATAATCCAATCTAAGTTCAACTACGTGGATTGGATTTAAAATCCAAAAGTACGTATTTGAATTTAGGATAAATCCATTTAAATGGATTTAAAGCTATATAAATTTGAATTGTTATATATTATACCTCAAAATTTGTATTTTTTTGTCACTTTTTATTAAAAATGAAAACTCGTGATGAATGTACGAGAGCTTTGTTTTAACTGAGTTCGAAAGCACCATGTAATCAAAAAAATATTTAGGGTAATGAGGTTTTTTTCGTTTTGATTCTCATACGTGTTCTGATGATGTAAATGTCAAATGTCCTGCGTAGCTTATGAAAGCAGAAAACTATAAATTATCTAACTAATATTAACCAAAATAAATACACTTAGAACATTTGCAGTGTAGAGACAAAATCTATTTTAACGGTAGGTGCTTACACTCAAATATACTTCACTGTTATAACTTATGAAATTGTAAATTGAAGTTTGAGAAATTGCTAAAACATAAGAATAAAGTGATACATGAAAGGATTGTCAGTGAAATTATGTTATAATAATTTATTTATAGGTAAAAGACACTACAAAAAAAATTAAAATTATCGACGGATATATTTCTGTCGGTAAATTTAAATTATCGACGGATTTTATCGACGGATTCTTAAATTTTAATTACCGACGGAAATATCTGTCGGTAAAAAAAATTTTATTTACCGATAGAAAAATATGTCGATAAAATCCGTCGATAGTTCAAATTTTTTTTACCAACAAAATTACCGACGGATTTTTCCGTCGGTAAAAGAAACGGGAAATTTCCCGCCCAAATAGTTAGATAAATTCTCAACACTTGCAATAACACTAGGATAAGAAATCTGAAGCACTTTTCAGTGTTTGTTGAATTTTTAACTTTACATAAACCATCTGATATAATTAAGATGTAATTTGAATTATATGAATCATTGATACAATCAATATCTATAGGAAAGGTGTTCTGAAGTTTTAATTAAATTTTCAACCTTATCATCACAGTGAGAAGGGAACCATTTCTCAAGTTTTAGTGGCGGAGAATTTGGGAGCGGAGGATATCTTATCCTCTCATTTTTTTTTTTAAAAAATTGTGTTTATATAATGAAATTTATAAAAATTAAAATAGGCATATTTTTAATTTTTTTTTATAAAACATGTTATTTAATATTAATAAATAGTAAAACATACCATTAAAAATTATAAAGAATACAAAATCTTATGGAAATATTTTTAGTTTTTCTCTCCTTACCTTTTAAGTTACTCAATATTTATGTGTTTTTCTATTTCTCACACGTTCTCTCTTTAAAAAGAAAAAAGATTTTTTTTTCTGATTTCCTTTAAAAATATCAAATTTGTCATCCAGTTTTGTTTAATTTTAATTTGGTGCCGATTTTTGAAAAAATAATACAATTTGATTTTCTTAACAGATCAAAGATTTTTCATCAAAATTGAAATTCTTAATAAGTATGGTTTGTTTCGTTGGTGTAATTAATATAATCATTTGTCAATTTTGATGAAAAATTCTTGATTCGTTTCAAGAAATTTAACGAAAATGACCAAATTGTATCAATTTCAAAAATCAGGACCAAGTTGAGACTAAAAAAGTTGAAGAACCAACTTGACATTTTTTAACAAAAACAAGGACTAGAAGAGTAATTAAACAAACAAAAAAACTAAGCATAAACTTATTATTTCTATTCATTACTAATTTATTTTGTTTCATTCTTGAAAAAAAAAAATCTCTCTTACCTCACTTAATAGTAAAATATTAGTTTGACAATATAAAATAACCGAGTCTTGCTATTTTTAAACCATTATTACAAAATACCATTTTCTAGGTCCTCACATCCTTCCCAGTAAGAAAAATTTTCATCCTCGAAAATTCACTCATTAGGTAAAAGATATGAACATGATATCCTCATTTTCTCTTAAAATAACCACCTAGACTTGCACGACTTACCATCCTAACACCTTAACTAATTGAAAACCTTGCCTCTATGATAAGTGATATAGTGTAAACAGTGTAGATTGGTCTAGCCATTACTCCCAAAGGCAACTCTCAACCTCAAATCTACAGCTTGATTCATCATTTACTCTTGCTCGACTATTTATAGTTGATACACTAAACTCATTTTCCATATGTTTTTCATTACCTTTTTTTTGGGCTTTACCGAAATCTAAAGATAACATTGGGTTTCAATCTAAAACAAGCTAGTTAGCACTTCATACCGCCTTATTTTTTCCTTGATGTACAACGTGACCACCTTGATCATACATAACATCTAACTAACTAACAAGAATCAAACATCCTTGATCAACCTATCCACAACTACCCCATAACATCAAGCCCCATTTATTGACTCCATTAGTGGGTAACATAGTCCATAACACTGTTATTCCACTTTCAAACTGGAACCTTCAACTTGATCATTTTTTTGTGTAATGACTTCGTTGATACATGTGTGATTGGGTTTGGCTTGGCCAAGTTGATGTTGGTGATGAATTTCACCTTCAATATCAGTGAGTTGTCGATAACGAGTTTATGATGTGCAAGGTGGTGAGGGTTAATGACGGAGAAAGATTATCACTGTCAATGAGTCTGTGCACATTACTAGCGTCGAGAACGCTTCAAACAGGTCTATTTGAGTGTTATTATATGTTTGTTTTAGAGCACGTGAAATGGTTTGTGAAGGGAGAATATGTTGGTTCTTTAGTTGGTATTAACCAAAGTCCCATGAGTAATATGAAGAAGGGAGCAGAATAAAACTATTATAAATTGAATGGTTGATCTAAGAGAGATTACTACAACTCAATAGGTCTCTTGGGTGTATCAGAAACTTAAACATTTGTGTATCATTGGAGAGTTTGCAATTTTGTCTAGAAAAATTGCATTAAAAGATATGTAGTTTTCACTTAAAAATTTGCACGAGAATGATTTGCAATTTTGTTCACAAAACGAGAAAGATTTGCAATTTTATCTTGAAAAAATTGTACTAAGGTTTACCTTTTTTGCCAGGAAAATTACTTGTTCAATAATAATACTTTTGTTGATTATTTTTAGATGTAAACCTTGAAGTACCTAATCACGTAAAATTTCTTATGTGGTTCTATTTAAATTTATACTCTTATATGTGAGTTTGTTTTCCTTGAAAATATTAATTTTTATTATGTGATATATATTTTGCTGAGTTTAAAAAATAATAAAATATTATCTGTGAATAGAAGAATTAAAAGTCTTAGGGAAGCAACACTTCTTATTTTTAAAATGGAATTTTTAAAGCATGATTCAACCATTTACGAATTTCAGTAAATTGAAATGAAAATTGGACTAGTATATTTAAAGATCTATTGGAGTTATGAATCATGCAAGTAGTAGTACTTTTGCTGTCACAAAATATATAAAATGCCAATGGCATCAGTTTCGGAAACACCGGGAAGCACAAAACCATAAGTTATTATGTTAATAATTGACTTTATTAGTTAAATGTAATCGTGCTGAGGAAGGTATTTCCTGAACGCAAACTCTCCAATTCCAAATTCGATTTCTTATACTATTTTATTTTTAAGAACTTTCCAATAAATATTAATGAAGATTCCATAATATTAAAATAACACTTGCCCCGTCCAAACGTTTTCTTAAAAAAAAAAAAGACTCAAGTCAGAAAGTCATGTAGTTAAGCTCTGTAATTTATTTGTACTCTTAACAAAAAAGTTTGCATTCAAGCCCTAATCAACGTTTTTTTTAAACTCGCTGCATTTTGAATTGGTCAAAAGTTGAAAACTAGAGTTTCTAAGATATCAATTATATAGCTTGTTGAAACTTTATATAAGAGACACCAAATTCCGAAACACAACCAAATCACATGCATTTATGGCTTCAAACAATGGTCACAAGACAAGTGAAATATTTGAAGGTCAAGTTCGTTTGTGCAAACCCATATAATAGATGGTATGAGTCTTAAATGGATCGTTGAGCTTGACATACACATAATCCACAACCATGGTCAACCCATTATACTTCAAAAGTTGGTGTCCACTCTGTTAAGAGTATATATAATTCTGTTATGGTTAGTTACTGTAGTTTGTTATACATCTTCTGTTACGCTAGTATAGTTAGTTTTAGGCTTTCTCTATATTAAGACTTTCTCTCTCTATCAACACAATTCAATATCATGCAACGTTCTATTTCTTTCTCTCTCTCTCATAATCATAACACACTCTATAAATTCCACTTACTAAAGTTACAGGAGTGCAAAGTCTCATACGCTACCTAGTACACATTGAACATAGTTAGCGTCCATGAGAACATGGAAGAAAATGAAACATATGTTCTAACTATTACATCACATCCTCTTTGTCTTGCACCAATGGTCAAGTGTTTTACTAACCCAAGTGTAGCAAGTGTATGGTCTCACCTGAACGAGGATGATCTCACATTGTCTTGATATGATCAAATCTATGGGAATTTCTTGATAAAAATCCTGCATGTAACAAGCTATTCAATGAGACTTTGACCACTGATTCTCAAATGATGAACATGACATTGAAAAGGTTGCAACTAGGTGTTTGAAGGAGTGGACTTGTGGATGTCGGCGGTGGAATTAGAATCACAACCAAGACAATCTGCGAGGCATTTCCTGACATCAAATGTATTGTTGGAACGTCCATGTGTTGTTGAAAACTTGTCAAGAACCAACAATTTGACATATGCTGGAATAGATATTACTTTTAAATTCTACTTGCAAATTTATTCCCAATGTCTTTAATATAAGCAACCAAAAACTTTCACATCAAATTTAGGTGGTTTACCAAATAATTTTTTATAAAGTGACAGATAATTAAGCATATTGAACTATATGTGATTAATTAAATAACATGTCATTAATACACACTCACCACAAAATTGCATTAATAAATGATGTTGAAATCTAAGTGTTAATGCCACATTTATATTATGTTAATTTTTCTTTTCACTCTCCCATCTTATCCTGGAGTAATCATTCAAGATCTTTCGAACACAATCTTATTTAAAAAAAAAAAAATCATACATATTTAAATTTGATGTCTTTGTCACTTTGTACTTTCTTTATTTTTATATCAATTTGTCCATCGACAAAGACAACAAAATTCATAAATATAAACTTAACCTTAATTTTAGTGTATAACAAACAATTGTTAAGTAGTATTGTGTTCACGTGATGAAAGATTGCGGGTTCCCTATAAATCACAAAAAAACTAATACATTACATGTTGTCCAACACAATGACAAACATTATATGTTTTATTATTTTTTCTTCGAATAAACTAACTCACATGAGGGATGAACTTTAACTCCTTGACTAACATAACTCAAACGTTAATGCATGCACCTTTAGAATACTAGAAAAAAAAAATTCATTTGTCCATTCACTTACTTCGGTCAACGCCTGATCTTCATGTCTTGTATTACACCCAATGCATTATTAAATTGAATGATACAATTAAATCAATTAATTGTGATAAATTAAGTTACAAGTTAATTAAGACAAAAAAAAATTACATAGTCAAGCTACAAACCACTATTCAAAGTCACATGGTCCTCCTTCGACATATTTTCCATTCCATAATTTCACCAATATGTTTTAATCCTTTTCATCAAAGAAGATAAAATTTCTATCACATGATATATGAAAAAATTATTTTGATCATCAAGACTATCTTAGATTTGAGAACATTCAAAATATCGAGATAAGCATGATAAACATGAGACTACCAACTATTGTTTGCCGTAATAATTTCTTACAATTTTGGGAAAAAAAATTACATTTTAATTCTTCCTAAATTTTTTTTATAACTCTTGATACCATTACTGTCCTCAGACAAATTACAACATTAAAAAATGTCTATAAATATTCATTAAAATGTCCACATAAAATTGTCTATAAATATATTAAAAATGTCTCCAATTCATTTAATTTAATGTATGTATACTGTTGTGATTTCTTATGTGTAAATTAAAAAATTTGGAGGTTTATAAAAGTTGTATATAAGGTGTAGTTTTACGTCAGCGTCAAACAAGTATCTAAGAAGATAAGTTAGTTTGTTAAGAAAGGTAGGAAAAATGTATTTAAAAAGTTATATATTTCTCTTACTTTATATCCAGACTTCTATCTCTCTGAGTATATGTAAATATAATGGTTTATCACGAAACAATGCTTAATTAAGGTTAATTTTGGAACAGATTTAGATATGTTCTGATCGAAAAAGTATAAACTGCACTAAGGCACTATCGTGTAAAAGTGTAAAAATTATTTATAGATTAATGCAACTTGGATTTAAATTAGATTACATTCTATTATAGCCAAAATCATTTTTTATCCAATGATTTTGTTGTGAGCTTTTAAACCATCTTAAAAAAAATATTTTTGAGTTAATTTAAATTTATCATAAATTTTATGAAGTTTAAGTTATACACATTTAGGTTAGAACTTAAGTAAGTGATAACAAAATATCTAAAAAGATGTTTGAAAAATTCGTGTCCACACCTAATCAGTTAAGAATATGATATCTTGATCTTAGTTATCAAATTTAAAAAATGATTTTTTTATAAGTATTTCTGACAGAATTAAAGGAATAGTATTTTTTATCCTGTTTTTATTTGTATGGAATAAAAGCTTTATATTGTTTTCAATTGTATAGATGGTTTGAAATTATTATATTACATATGTTTTAGATATATAACCGACTTTTTAAATTTTTGGTACTTAGCAGAATACATAATAGTTTTAAGCTGACATGTAAATTATATAAATTCATATGATTGAATATGAAATTTGATTTTCCAAGCAATGTTAATTTTTATTTCTTATTCCAATGTAGAAAACATGTCTGAAAATACTAACACACCTTTATTCATTAATAATATCTCGGAACAAATGCCATCGTTTTATAAAGGAAAACAGGAAAACATTCTTAAATATAATTATAATGCATAATTAAAGTTGAGAAATAATGTTCACTAAATAATAAACAATGATTTAAACGATTAGTTATGTTGTGGATTCTCACTAAATATGTGAACTTTTTTTAATAGTTTTTTATGTTTTATTTTATACTAAAAAAGATTATTTTTTCAATTAAGTTTCTACTGTTAAATTTTTTTATTGAATGAGTCACATGTTAAGTAATTGATGGGATGTTAAATTATGATTTGTGATTTGATTTTAATTCAAAAAAAATTTATGTTTAATTTTTGTATTTTTTAAATTTTGATGTTATTGGTTATTGAAATAATGTTCATGAATCATACATAATCCAATAAGAATATAAAAATATAAAAATATATTTCGATAGTTAAAATTATGAAGTGAAATGCAATTTAAATTTAACCAAATTTAAGAGTACAAAATTTTGGCATACAAAATTTATGCATACAAATCTATTTGTACAAAATTTAATTCATACAAATATATAAATATATAATGTGGATGGTAATAAAATTAAATAATACTTATTATTAATGTCTTATAAAATCATAGAATTTTAAAATTATAAAATTTTAAAATCATAAAATTTCAATAATATAAAATTGTAATATACACAATTTTAAAATAATAAAATAATAAGATTATATATAATAAAGAACTCACAACAGCTACGCATACCTTAACAGAAAAAATTAATACTTAATTGAAAAAAATAAATTTTTTTAGTATTCACTCACCATAAAAATGTATTAGAGACTCGATTCTAAATTTTCAAATTTATTATAAATTTAAAACATAATTAAATTATAAATAAATATAAATAATTTTATATTTTGTAATAATTTATACTTAGAAAATAATGAACTAAAGAAAATTAATTTATAATTTTGAAAACTTCCTTTTATCTAAAATAATAAATATTCCCGATATGTTTTAATAAAATATTTTTTCTTTATAATTTATCGATAAAAAGTTGTTATTGACGTATATTTATTAAAATATCTTCATTTTAAACAAACAAATAATATGATTTCATCGAATATATATTGAATTTAAAACAAATATATATATATATATATATATATATATATATATATATAATAATAATAATAATAACACATTCATTTCCAATTTTCCAATTTTGGAACAAGAATCTCAAGATTAATTTTTTAACATTTTTTATTGTATTTTTCAATAATTAATACTGTGGGGATAGTATATAATTTAGGTCATTTATTTAATTTTAATTAAGATGGTTGTGTATAGATATAGTTTTGTGATCGTAAAGTTTTGATAAGAATAAAGAAGTTGGTGATTTTGGATAATTAGAATGGTAGAAAAAATAAAAGATAGAAAGAATATTAAAAAAAATCAATTTAACAATTATTGTTAAATTATTAACTATGCTGTTGAGTTAGATAAAACAATAATATCAAAACTACTTATATTTATATATATATATATATATATATATAATTTTATATTTTGTATTCGATTCTGACGGTTGTTAATTATAGTGGTGAACCTTACGAACCGTATGGAAAATAACCTGACCCAAATGATAACTTTGCAGTGAGTTAAGAGTTTAGTTTGTTTCACTGATCACAGTCACAGGTAGCTTTCGCACACTCCCTTATTTCGTGCGCAAACTCTTCCTGTTGTTCCCTTTCTTCTCCACTTCCATCACACTCTCACTGTGCCATCATCTTCACAATCACGCCCTTCTCCGCGACCATCATATTCGCAGGTATTCTACATTCTCTCTTCTCATTCTCCTCGCAATTGGGTCTCCGTCATTTTTCATACTTTTTTTTTTTCCTCATTCCCTCCTACCGATTCCTAATATAGGCAAATGGGTGATTCCTACGTTAGCGTTCCAACAATGACATCTTTTTTTCTCTCTTAATATTGATCAGACATTGTTGCCGGGTTAGTGATTATGGGATGTTATTGTTGGCTGAAGTGAGATGTGTTCCTGTGTGAAGTTTTGTTCTTTTCGTCCAAGTTTGGATTTTTTCGTTGTGGGTAACGATTGATTCGTTTGGCAGTTCAAATGGGTCTAGTTTGTTTCGTGTTGTGAGTTCGGTTTAGGGTTTAGATTTGAGGTTTTTGTTTCTCGTTGGATCTGGGGTAATCTGCTGAGGCAAGTACGGTAATACGACTAGGTATTTGATTATTATTTTTCTTTGGGATGTAATATTTGGTTACATGATAAATTAAGGTGGTCTCACTTCATTTCGAGAGAATGTGGGTGTTTTGTTGTCGTTTTATATTGTGCCTTTTCTTAGTTATATTGTTTTTATTAGTTTCTCACAATTGTCTCTTGTGAGGGAGTGGACACTAGCTAGTTTATTTTATCTGAACCTGTTTTATTCTCGATTGATTAGTCAACACCAATTTCTATCAGTGTTATGCGTCTGCATTAACTGTGTTCCTTTTTATGCATTCAGTCTTGTTGGGAAGACTGCTTATAGATATGTACACTGCTTGTTACTTACTACTATTAGTTTTTTAAGTGGTCATAAAATTGAAGGTTAATAATCAGAGTCAGTTATTGAAGCGTAGCCATCTTGGATTAGCGGCTAGTTTAACTAAGTGCAATTGTTGATGCCTCCAACTTGGTAACATCAAGAAGCTAAACTCAAGGACTGCTTCTAGTATTCAAATCCCCTCAGCTTTAATCTAGCTAACCGGTGTCTTATAAATCAGGCTTCATCTTCTAATGTTACCCATGCTTTCCATTTTGTCTCAATTTGCCTCATCTACTTGCTCCTACATGACACCCAAAAACAACGTATGAATATTATATGCATGTACACAGCAACTATACGGTTCATATTTCTGTTTTGCCTCTCTTTGTGGTATTGAATATATTGACATGTTGATCTAAGAGATATTATGTCTAGCAGAGATTTGTTGGTTTATTTCATCATTAACACATATTAAACTTTGAACATATGGATTATGTTTCTCTAAAAGAACTCATATCTGTTCTATACAAAAACAATGAATTCCCTCTCTCTCTAGGTGAGATCAATTACTTGGATCAAATGATACCACTGTGTTTTGTCCAAAAACTATTATTTTGGAGTGACCATTTAGATTCAAATAGAATTAAATTCTTTGTTTTTCCAATTTTTGTGTATCTAGATTTTCTTGAGTTTCAATACTGACCAACGTGTTTTGGACAGATGGCCTTGCAAACAGCTACTCCTCCAACTGCTCCCAGTGCCCAAGTTGTGGGTAATGCATTTGTTGAACAATATTACCACATTCTTCACCATTCACCAGATTTGGTCTATCGGTTTTACCAGGACTCTAGTGTGATTAGCCGTCCTGATTCCAATGGTGTGATGACATCAGTTACAACCATGAAAGTAAGTTTTTTTGATACAAAACTGGTGCCTCTACCACCTCTTTTAGTTCCTAAAAATGTTTCCTCTGATGCCTTGTTGAAAGATAAGAAACATTGTAAATATGATGTAATTCTACGTTTTGATATCCATTATCATTCATTGCTAACGAATTGCTAGTTAAATAAACTGCTATATGTTCATACTATCTACTAATGTATTGCTAATTCATTTTTTACCCCGTTCATTTTCATACTATTTTTTGAGAATCTGATGGGTTGTACTTCTATTTTCTTGTGTTTTACTATGTTTAGAAGGATGAAACATCGTTCATTTAAATTTTATGCTGCTTCTTTAAATGTTTAGTGGATATATCGCAGGCTTTCTGCCAATCTCTAAGTGTATGGGTTTGTGGTGCAGGGCATTAATGAGAAGATTCTTTCACTAAATTTCAAGGAATTTAAAGCAGAAATAAAGACTGCAGATGCTCAAAAGTCGTACAAGGAGGGAGTGACTGTGCTGGTCACTGGATGTTTGACTGGCAAGGATAACATGAGAAGAAAATTTGCACAGTCGTTCTTTCTTGCTCCACAAGACAATGGCTATTTTGTTCTTAATGATGTTTTTAGGTATGTAGAAGACGATGAACCATCAGAACTACCTCCAGTTAATGGAGATGAGGATGCAGCTACTGTTAAAATAACCCCAGAACCAGGCAAGATTATAATTAAAAAATTTGTATTTTCTGGTGCAAAGTTTATTCAAGAGTTGTATTCATGCTGTTCTTATTTCTTTACAGAATCCATTCATGTTGCTGATTCTCCTGCCCCAGACTCCACTAATTCTCCTGTGATCAAAGGTCAAGTTGTTGCGGAGAATGCTTATGCTCCACCTAATCACCACGAGAGACAGATACCTGCTGAAAACGAAGACAATGTAGAATCCCATTTTCGGTCAAATGGCAATGACGATTCTCAGGCCACAGAAGTGGCTTCTTTAGCTCAGGAGGATGCTCCAAAGCAGTCTTATGCATCAATTGTAAGTATTGCTACAAATAGTTCACTTACAACCGCTGTCATTATTCTTTTGAAGCTTATTGATTTGTTGTTAGGTGAAAGTCCAAAAAGGGAGTTCAGGACCAACTAAAATTTATGTGCCTACTAATACGCTAAAGTCAGGGCCTAACAAAACTGAGAACCTGGTAGTTGAGTCAGTAGAATCCGATGAAGTGCCTGAAGCAGCTTTGGATATTGTTAACGACCCTGAAAGTAGTGATGCTCATGAGGAAGGTACATGTTATTTGTTTCAATTTTCACATACGTCATGCTGTGTTGTCTTTCAAAGTTTTGGAGAAAATGAATTTTAAACACATCATTTATTTTTGTCAAGTCATTAAGTTCACTGATTGCAACACAGCCATATATTTTTCTTGAACATATTTGTGCTTCTTTCTGATAAACAAATTCTGCCAACAGTTGAAGGACACTCCATTTACATTCGAAATTTACCTTTAAATGTGACGGTTGGTCAGTTGGAAGCGGAATTTAAGAAATTTGGCCCCATCAAGCCGGAAGGCATCCAAGTCAGAAATAACAAGGTGATTATTGGGTTAAGAGGCTTTTCAAATTGTCTTTTTGCATTTTCTTCAACCCTAATGCAGTTTTGTTGGAAACACTTTATTTGTCTTTACAGCAACAGGGATACTGTTTTGGCTTTGTTGAGTTCCTATCTCTAAATTCGATGAATAGTGCAATTCAGGTATTGTCCTCATTACATCACGTGGTAGCTTAGATTTCTAGAATTTTGGCTTTTAATCATGCTAGCTAATTATATTTATTGTGTTGAAGCTGCTTGAAAATGGGACTGATTTCAAGTTGGAACTTGGATGCAGTTGTACATATAATATCACTGCTGCATTAGATGATAACAATTTGGAATAATGACTTATATGTTGAAAATTATAAAAAAAAATTCTTCGTTCAAACTTAAGCTTATTCTCTTGTTTACATAAGTCTTCTATTGACACAAGCCTCAACCATCTCTGCATCAAGCTGGAAGCCTATAGTTCATCTCCTTTATAGCTGACTCATTCTTGGTAGCGCATTAGTTCTACATTTAGCTGGTGGTAGTTTCTGCAATGCACTTTTTTGAGTTTGAGGCAATCTTGGATAGCGGCCAGCTCTAAAAACGCTGTCCGGAGATATCATATAGACAGCCGGTATTTTGTACACACACACACACACAGATATATATATATATATATATATATATATATATATATATTATGTATATATATAAACTCTCAAAACTGATAAAATTACTCAAAAATAACAATATCCATAATTAACAATAAAAAGTCATAGGTGTCTTCAACAAACATACAAGTAAACAGAACATACAAAAGTCAAATACTCATTTCTTAGATTGAAATTATGAATATCATCTTCAAAATCCAAGCCTTTATCATTTTTACTACTATTACATCTATAGGTTTCAATTTTGGAAAATTAAAATCCCAACCTCCAGAAAAGCCCTAATGTTTCTGATCTAACTTATTTTTTAGAATCAACACAGTGTGGCCTTACATTCCACTATTTGTTCTATGGCTGCTACACTAAACTGCTCGGCTATAGCAGCACCTGTAGTGGGCAAGGGCAGTTTCCTGCTGCTGTGCTGCTCTATTGAACATATTCTTTAAAACAATGACAGCTCTTTAATCTGTGCTATGCTAGTATTAGTAATATCCTGGTTTAGTATCCTTGGGTTTCTTTCCATCTTCCTGTATTTTGATATGGCATCGAATTAATTGTCTTCCATTTTATTTTTAGATTTAGTATGTGCATAAAACATCATGAATGATTGTTTAACTAAATATCATGGGAGATGAATATTTCTCGAGTGTGTTAAGAACCATATGTGTATAGCAAATAAAACCTGAAACAAATTTTATATCTTGTGGAAGAGTTAAATTTGCAAAAATGTATCATATAACTTAGACAATTGTTGGACTGTGCATGTCTAGGGAAGAGCTATGGTACACTCAATTTGTGGATCCACCAAATTAGAAATTAAAACAAAATCAATCATACTATTACAATAAAATTCTTGAAGTCTTAAATGTTTTAGTTTATTTCCTAAAGTGTACGAGCATGCTGCTGTATGTTGAAATTCACCTCGGTGCAAATTGAATTTTCCATTCACCTTGTTATTCTGAAGAAGGGGTTTAAATGTTGTCCAAACTGAAGGTCTCCCAATTTAAAGCCAAACAATTCATCTTATCCTTAGACCCCTTCACTCAATGGCTGCACTTGACTTTAGTGCATCGTAGAACCATATCCTATAGACAGACAACCTTGTTAGCCTTGCTGATGTACGTTAAAGTGGGGACAGAAGAAAGCAAGATTATAACTCCACTACACTGTAATTTGACCTAATCCTGTCTAAGCATTACAGAAAGTCACTTGAAGATTATAGGTTGTGGGTTTGGAAAGAAGTAACAGAGAGACAGCAAAAGTAATGCAGAGTGTACGATTGATTGAATGTAATGTGTTCAACAAAACTCCTATTTATATTACTGATTAGGTCAATACAAGAACAAGTATTACCATACAAACTCACTAGGATGAAAGCAATAACAACTAGAGATACTACAACTGTGACAAACCCACTAACAGTAAAACTGTAACCTGTTACAATAAGGAAATACACCAAGAAAGAATGATAGAGAAACTAAATATATCTTTAATATTTTCTAGCACTCCTTCAAACTTGTGTTTTCTAAGCTTTAACTAGTAACAAGAGGTAGGAGAAGAAATAGCAACATGTTGAAACTATATTAAAAGAAGATAAAAGAAAAAGACCTGGCACTACCAGATACTGAGCCATCCAAACACGGCATTTTGAAAAGGAGATTAGACCAACTAACCTAGAATTTTTACTTTCTCTCGTAATTTTATATAATGTTTGAAGTTATCTGTGCTTTCTAAATGATTTCTCCATTTGTTATTTCAAATTTAATGCAAAAAACTTAAGATCTTTGAGCATTATTTAAGACAGTCAGTTCATTTTGTCAGGCTTCACCTATTCCTATTGGGGGGCGTCAAGCTGTAGTTGAGATAAAGAGAACCACTACTCGAGGTAATATGAAGCTTAACTATCATGAATAAAATTGTTATCATTCATTCCACAAAGAAGAGAAATAGTGATGATTTCATAATAGTTCACAAAATGCTAATTGTGTTTGTTCTGTTTCAGTTGGCAGTGGCATTAGCAATGCTGGAAGACCTAGGATCCCACCCGGTAGGGGTGGGTTACGAAATGACTCTTTCAGGGGCCGTGGGAACTACGGTGGCGGTCGTGGATACGGTCGGAGTGATTATGTAAGCCGTGGTGGTGACTTTTCTGGTAGAGGTCGTGGTCATGGTGAAGGGTATCACCAAGGAAGAGGGAGAGGTGGCAGGTCAAGCGGACCAAAACAGAATGCTGCTGTTTTGAACTGAAGTACTGAATGATTTTTGGGAGATTGTTCTGTGACCCGTTTTTTTGGTCAGTTACAAGCATGCATATTCTTGGAATTATCTTCCCACCCTCAACCTTCCAATCTTTCTTTCACTGCATTTGCACAGTTGTAGTATCTCTAGTTGTTATTGCTTTCATCCTAGTGAGTTAGTAGTCATCAGGAATAGGTATACTCTTTTCTTTTTAAAAATTTAACAGATGCTATGACTGGAATTCACATTAGGTTAACCATCACTCCTTTTTTTATTCGTTGCTATCATGCAACAATTTTACATCCAATTTCACATTTTAATTTAAAAAGGCTTATTATTATTATTATTATTGGTTCCAAATTTTGTTTAAGATTATTCGTAAAATTTAAAATGAACCTGGGTTAACTACTGTTTTATATGTTCTGCTATCTGTTTGGAAGATTCTATAGAAGATATACATGGAATGGTTGAATAAGGAAAAAGTAAGAACGGTTAAATATTGTATTGGTAAAGGATGAATAGGGATGTCATCCGGAGGGGGGTACGGTATGAGTAATATTTTTTAAGTGTTCTATTTCTCGGATAAATATCATTTTATATCCATTTTTATGTAATTGTGTGTATATTCGTTTTGCGTGTATTTACATGTTTTTTAATATTCATAGATATTTGTAATTATTTACAAATTTCTTTTCATAACATATTTTGATTATAAATCTAAATAAAATACAAGAGATAATATTCATAGATTTTAAATAAATAGTGTTGATCAACGGTTTCTAAAAATGAAAAATTTTTAAAATTAATTAACAAAAAATAATTCATTCAAAATTAATATGTTAATATTTTAATTATATTTATTTTTTTAATTTAAATTATAATATAACGAGTATGGATATTCATGTTTATGAAAATTATGGTACACATATTCACTCCGTTGTAAGTATTATTCTTGAATATTTATTTACAAATATATATCTTTTACTTGTGAATTTTATCTACATATATTCTCACATTCTAAGGATGAAGGCAATAAAATGGTAACATGGTACTATAATAATTTTTTGCATTTTATATCTTTGGAATGCTATTTATTTCTTAATCTGATCCTTAAATACGTGGCACACGTCCAATCTAATCTTTAAAATGGTTAAAAATCTATTTTAGGGACTCAAATTGTAAAAATGTTGAATTGGTACATAATATCAATTTTGTAATAAAATAGACCTCGATTTACATTTAATTTGGTTTTCAAAATTATACTCTAATAACTATTATACATATTTAGAAACTAAAATTAATATTTCATTTTTAAGGACTAAATGGATAATATCTCCCCCTTTTTACTTTCAAAATCAGTTATTTAAAGGACGCGACCACACAAAAAATATAAAATATTTAATAGTGTTTATTGAATAAACAAGATTGTTGGATAAAGCTTTCAAAACCATTTTCACACGCTTAATATAGAAAATGTGAGTCCCATGTTCATTTGGGCTGAACTGACTTTGAATTCTATGAACAATGTCTTATGTCGTAATCTTTTTTAAAAAAAAAAAAAGAATATAAAAAATTCGACAAATAATACAATTATTAAAAAGAAGAAAAAGTGAGAAAAAAAATAGAGTATATTTTGATTGCCTTCACACTGAAAAATAATTTTGAAAGCTAGTATTTTGTTTTGAAAGAAGAAAAAGAAGGTGCGAATGAATGCTTTTGTAAAGGTATTTTGTTTAGTGATAAGTGTACATGTTTGTCTGTTGAACTACGTATTGGATACCGTAGAAAAGACATTAAAGAAAGAAAATGAAAATTGTTGTTTGATTGAATGTTGAGTGTTGCAGCAGCAGTAGCAATAATAGGAAAAAAAAATGTGGGAGAGAGAGAGAGAGAAGGGTGGGTTTAAAAAGAAGGAGAAGCAGAAAGAGACACGTGTCAAAGAGAGATGGGTGGTTACGTTGCAGAGACTAATAACTCTGTTCCACCAGTCACCTCAGTCTGACACAACCTACGCTTTTTTTCACCACATTCACGTTAGCCACGTCACCCTCTCTCTGCAACTTGCTCTCTCTCCAACCGTGCAGGGACGCGTGGCACTCACCCGCTCAACGCAGAAAAGCAAAAGCGCAAGTTGGCCTCTGCGCTGGGCCCCACAGCCGGATCTCAATATCTCATCTGCTGCCGTGTTGTCCGGAGATTCCTTGGGTTTCTGTCTCTCCCCAACCATTCTCTACCGTCGGATCCCAATCATCGTTTTCTTACGTACGATTCACGATTCTCCCTCGCACAACTTGCTATTTCCATTTTTTTAATTTCTTCTCTTATTGACAAAATCATTCAAACTATATAGCTGTTAAAAGGTTGCAAATATGCCTCTCAATCTAGTTTATTTTTATAAATTTTAATAGATTAATTTTGATTTGACTTACTTAGAATTTGGCTTATTCGGATTCGATACGTAGAAAGTTGAATTGATTTATCAATATACAAATAAAGAATCACACACACATGTTTGTTATTAAGTTGAATTTTGTATTTCGATCATGTTAGGTTATTTTTTTTAGCTAACACAAATAATTTATATTTTTGTGATTGTGGTTTGTATTTGAATTGTATTAAAGTTTATTTTAATTTTAATTACAATTATAACTTAGTTTTGATTGAAAAAAAAAGTATTTTTTTTTAATTAAATGAACCCATGAACCAACTCCTTAGTAGGTCGGGTCAGATTCAAATTTTGTTCTCACTAATAAGTGAGCTGGATTAAGTAGACTCACTAAATAATCAATTTATAAATGGATCGAGTCAAATCAAATCGAATTATTCATACTATACACGTTTCTATCATCTCATAGCTAATTTAGGAGGACAAAAATGTAAACACAATTTTTTTACAAGTCCTCGCTCAAACCCTAAATGGACCACTCCTTGTTATATTTTCTTATTCGATGTGAACGATGTTCTATCGTACTACAAATTATTCCTCTAAACATTACTTGAATTCATATATTTCACTGAAATAGAACCTTGAATAGAATTATATATACTTTCTGCTCCTTCTAATCATACAGAATAATAGTAATAGAACAAAACCATGATGAGCAAGCAAATGTAAGATAAAGGATTGATTAAATTTATAGCAATTGGTTTAAAAAACCACTAATCCTCTGTCTGATACAATAAAAAATAAATATATTAAGAGACACGTTTATGAAAAATAAAGTCATTTTTAAAATGGTTTGGTTGAGAGAAATAATTAAGAATTGGGTAAGAAAGAAAAAAAAATGAAAAGGTGTTTATTATTAATTGGTTGTTTTTTAAAAAAGTAATTGCTTGAATAAAAATTTCGATAACTGCTTTTTTAAAAAAACAAACAATGGTAAAATATAATTGAAGTTTGGTTTTCATTTCTCATTTACTTTTAAGTTCTCAAGGTTTTTGCCATTGCTAAAATGTATACATAATAATCTAGATGCCAAAATATTAAATATGCAAGTTTAATAAACAAATAAATAAAAACTGAAAGATTTCAAAGGTTTTGAACTTTTGTCTGTATTCAAAATAGAAAATTTGGGTAAATTTTGAATTTACGAAAAAGTATATTTATTTCAATATTTGATTGTTTTTCTTGAAAATAGTAAAAAATATATAAAATATTGTAAGTTTTATTATTTATTACACACGTTTATGATAAATTTATACATTTATTGTTATCAAAATATTAATTTCTTTTAAATAAGTGTATAGATAATATTTTAAACATAGATCGGTGTGGCAAACATATTTTTTAAATTTTTAAAAATTGAATGTGTTTATTAAAGAGATGAAATGGTGGTTATCTGGACATACTCAGATTAGTTTTATATTATGTACTTCGGATATAAACATGATTGATTTTATTGATCTACGCAAAGACTCATAAACAAACTGAATAAAAGTAAAGAATTACTTTTTGGTTAGACTAACGCGTGTTTATTAACTAGAAGGCAAACACGTCCTTAAGTTATTGGAGATAAATTCGGTGCTCAGGTGATCGAAGTGGGTGCGTAAAAGCCAAAAGAAATTGTAAGAAAACATTGTCCTATATTCTGCAGAGGGGATTTTACGTTGTAAGAGAGCGTCGAAAAAGTACTCCGAAAAAAACAAGGACCCAGAACATGCATTTGCAATGAGAGGTGTCGTCATAACCGATGAAAGTGTGTGATGATTCATCATTCAATCGAACTAGTTGGTCGTGTACAGGAAAAAGAAACGAGTGCAACTGGGTAACCCTCCCTCCCTCACCCTTTCACCTCAATCAGTTTGTTGTTATTAGTTTCACTTAGACACAAAATTAACTTCAAACAATCCAATAAACCGGTGGGGACCGATTCAGAATACTCATCAAATGATGTGTTACAACGAAGAAAATAGAAAAACATATTTTAAAGAAAAATTATAAATGAGAAAAGGTTCATAAATATATTGTAACATGAATGACAGAAGCACATGTGTTGATCTTTCGTTGTCACTGTCTGTCCATGTAGGCTCCACGTTCAAGCTTGTTCATATTATTCATACTTCAACTTAAAATTCTGAAAATAATAATTAATTTTCTAACTGTAACTGTAACTAAATTTTATCAAATTTAACACTATATAAAAAAATCAGTTACTCAGATGTAAAATGCAGTAATTAAAAGATAGGATCCAGAAAGGGATGTGTTATATTATTGTAGACTATAAATGACATAAAATCTGGGATTGATTCAGTCATGTGAATAGATAAAATAAAATATTTTTTTTTTCTTTTTGAAAAAAAAAAAAAAGTGAGTGAGTGCAAGCTGGGTGTTGTGTGGGTATGAACGTTATCTTGTATTGCAGTATTCATACTAACCAATATATGTGTCACCTTCTTATTCCATCACGTGTAGTTTATTGCTCTCACTCTCACCATTGTGGCGACACGTGTGCATCGAAAATTGCAACCATCTATCCCAATCTGCTTCTCCCCTTCCACCTTTCCTTTCTCACAAGACAAACACAACCCAACAACACAATTGCCTCGTACGTGCCACCTCACCATTCTCTCTCATTGCCACGTGTCCCTCCAAACTCCCCTCCTCTCCCCACGTGTCGCCTCCTTATCCCTTAGCCCCATTCTCGTCATTTCACATCTTTTCACTCTGCTCTTTTTCCTTTATCTCATTAATTCTCTTATTTCCTTTCTCTCTCTCTCTACCCCCTCCCTCCACAACACACTCAGAAAATGTAGAAATGCAACAAAATTTTCTTCCAAACAAAAACGTATGAATTGGTCGGTTTAGCAATGAATCATCTTCCCTTACCCACATAATCACCACCTCCAATTTTACATCTTTTTTGCCTGGTTTTACCCTCTCTGTCTCTTTCTCTGTTTCTGTCTCTTAGTTTCTTTCAATGGCACAAGTTCAAGACAGAGACAACACCCGCAACAACCATCATTACATTTCTTCAGCACCCGCAACAACAGCACAATCTCCAATGAACAATTTGCCCCGAGATCTGTTGAGGAGCTTCATGGGAGTGAACAATCATCACGGCCACCATGGTAATCATCAGAATTTGCCTGTGCCGGTGGTGAAGTTAGAGGAAGAAGAGGAGTTGGAACTAAGTCTCGGGCTTTCGATGAACGGTCGATTTGGGGTGGACCCCACCGCCAAGAAGATAAAGAGAACTACGTCGATTCCGGAGTTCGTGAGGGACGAGATGGGGTACGCTGTTGTGCAGTGCACGGCGCCTCTGGTGAGGACGTGCTCGCTGCCGACGGAGACGGAGGAGGAGTGGCGGAAAAGGAAGGAGTTGCAGACGCTGCGCCGCATGGAGGCGAGGAGGAAGCGCTCCGAGAAGCAGAGGAATTTGAAGGCTCTCAGAGAGCAACAGCAACAACAGCAACCAAGGGTTGGGTCTGAAGGGAATAATCCTGTGGAACAAGGTGCAGGGGCTTACGCTGAGGGTGCCCCCCTGGGGAGAACCGTGTCGTTGACCACACGCGTTTGTGGACTCGGTTTGAATGGGGACAGCGAGAAAGAGAAGAAGGAAAAGGGTGGAGTGGTGTTGGCGCCTCCATCGCCTTCGCAGGGTTCCATTGGTTCTTCGGGAACCTCAGAAGTTGAGTCTCGACAAGGTCAAGGTAATAATTATTAATTGATATTTTTTATTTTACACTTTTCTTCAAGGACTTTTGGTTTATCTGTTTTTACATTTGCTTGCTTTCTTTGACTGTTCTGGTTTTATTCCTTTTAATTTCTTTTCCTGTTGTGTTTTTTTCCCTTTGGGATATTGGTCATCAATCAAGCAGGAAAAAAGTTGAAATTTTTTTTGCTGTTTTTTATTTTTTAACTTTTCACCTCTAGTCAGGAATTAAATTAGGGAGGGTGAGACCTACTAGGGTCCCCCATAGTGGCATGATTGTCCTAGGTTATGATATCGGGTTTGTCATTTTTTACCAAAAAAGAGAAATTGGGAGAAGTCAGCCTCTGCTTGGGTTTAACTTTTCAACTCTTAAATCAAAATCGAAATTACTGTTTTCTTAACCGATGTCAATTTGTTGAATGATCTGATGATCAAGATGAGTGAGTTTTTTTGCAGATGTCAGATCATGTCTGCGCCAGAAAAATTAGTCAAAGTTTTGTCTTAGTTCAATTTTGCATTTGCTAAGTAATTTTTGTAACAATGTTTAAGCTGAATTTGGCCTTTGATTTGAAATGATAACCCGGGATTGGTTATTGTTTGCACTCTTAGCCTCATCCAAAGTGGCTAGTATGCAGCATTTCACCGTGATCTTTCGTTCATACCTTTGGGTTGACACTTGTTTATGTTGAGAATGTCTCCAAAAAAGATAAGCATAAACCAGAGGTTGTATCCTTGTGTGTCATAGAAAGTGGGAGAACATGAATGTTGAAAAATTAGTAGTCATTTTTCTTGTGTAGAGCAAATACTATTACCATTTACTTCCCTTGGATTCTGACCTCGAAACAGAACCATGTTGATTGTGAATTCCCTTTTGGAAAATCTAATGATGGCGACTCTGTAGTACATGTAAGTTTTAAGAAATGGTTGTGTGTAATCACTGTTGCAGAGTTCTTTAGAACAACACATTAATATCTTCTAAGTGCCAAGAATTCAGAAAGGTGTGTTCCAACGGATCTATATTTTGAACTTGGCATTCCACTGAAAAATTCACTTAATCTATTCAAATATTTATGAAGTTCATGTTATCAGAATCCATTTTCAGCTTCTTGTATATAAGGTTTGGCAATAGCAAGCTAAATCGTAATTTATGAAATGCTTTGTTCTCCCTTGATCATGCTCTATCACTTCTAGTTGATCATTCAACACTTCTAGTCTGTGTGTAAACCCATTTTTGGTATCTTAAATTATTTTGCAACCCATTTTTTCTCCACTTCAGGACCAACACCAATAGATGTTAGAAGCCCTACTAGTGGCAACTTGCAGCCAGATAGTGAGCTGAAATCAGCAATTGCAGCCCAAGCAAGTGTTGCAGAGAATGGTAGCAAGAATGCTGGTGCAGTGGGTGTGAGAAGTGAATCTAACAAGCATTCAGTACCCCAGAACAGAACCAAAGACATTGTGAGGAACTTGTTGGAAGACATGCCCTGTGTCTCCACAAAAGGTGATGGTCCTAATGGAAGAAGGGTAGAAGGTTTTCTTTACCGGTATGGGAAAGGTGAGGAAGTGAGGATAGTGTGTGTTTGCCATGGCAGTTTTCTCACCCCTTCAGAGTTTGTTAAGCATGCTGGTGGCGGTGACGTGGCAAATCCATTGAAGCATATTGTTGTTAGTCCAAGCATTTTGTGAGGCCAAGAGAAAGAACCAACCAATCATCATGAGTCATCAAATTTTTACTCAATTGATTCCTATGTTCACTCTTGAACTCACTTTGACTTCTGATCTGCATGTTATGTTCAAGTTCTTTTCATCCTTTCAAATCATAGATAATATATTATTATGAAAGAATCTTGTTTCTTATTCAGGTATTCTTCCCTTTTCTTCTTATGTCTTAGAATGGATTTATTGGCTGGCTAGTTTTAATTTTTCTGATATCTGCCAAGTAGAAAAAGAAAAGTTTCATATGGTTTCGATATTTTACAAATGAAAAAACATTAAAAATTCTATCTTTGAAAAAGGATTCTAACTTCATAAAAATTAAGTTAGAATCATTTTTTTGTTGTATTATTTTATATATTTGATATGATATGTAACTTTGTATGGTCTGATGCGTGAACCTCTTTAAACTAAAGACCCAAAAATTATTTAGTTTTTTTATTGAGAAGAAATATTTTTCTCTGTTTATATTTATTTCTTTTTTTTCATCCATTCCCCACCCGACAGAAAAATAAATATTAAGCATCAAATGTCTGTTTTTTGTGTCTATACTTGCATAATCGACTCTTTTGTGTTTGTTTTTGTGTTTGTTTTTTGTTTCTCGTATGTTAAAGCCTTGCTATTAATGAAGGAATTAAGAAAAACTTGTCCAAATACATGTTGCATCATACTTCATATTATTTTATTTCACGAATTAAGCATGCTTTACAAGTATAATTTTTACATTTTAAATTGATTAGAAGTTATTATTGAAACCAATGTGAAGATAATTATGTTAAGATAATTATTACAAAATGTAGTGAACTTACTGTTTATCACATGCATTATTACTACATACATACGTGTCTTGTTGAAGTATCTTAATAAGAAACTGAACGTTGATTAAGAATTTATGAATGTTTATTTTGCTCCCATGGAATGCTTGTTAGAATTGATTAAGAATTTATGAATGTTTATTTTGCTCCATGGGATGCTTCTTAAGAATGATGTAGATGCTTATAAATGCCTTAAAATGTGGACAGTTTCTTCATGTATTTCTTTCTGCATCTTCATAATTTTTGTATTTCAAATTTTGCAATTTAAAATACTTTTTTATGAATGTGTTTTTTAATGAGAATATGGATAAAAGTTTTGGGGCACTTTTGTATATTTTTTCCTATATTTGCGTAAATTTTTGTACTTTAAATTTTACATTCTAAAATGATTTTTATAGAAATACAGGTAAAATGTATGGTGCAAGAAGAAATGATAAAGTGTGTTAGCATCAATCATCTCAAAACATTCTTCTGGAGGTCTCAGTTTAGTCAAGGTAGAGAAAACAGATTTCAGGACTTAAATTTAGGGTCAAATTAACACAAATGATATATTTTTCTTTAATTAGAAAGTAAAAAGCAAAATATAACTGTTTTAAAAATGAAAACTTTAATTTAATTTATTTTTGATGAATCCAAAATTTAAATTTTTTACATCTTCCTTAATTATCCACCAACAGCACCCAAACGTAATATTTCCACTACTTTCTCCATGGATTCAAAAAAAGCCTCAAATCAAACTTGCCGTATATTGCGTTTTTTTTTTTTTTTTTCAGTTGATTTGCTTTTTGTAATTTATTGAATGACAATGAATTTCAATTCATTATAATTTTGATTAGTTGATATGCTTTTTGTAATTTATTGAATGACAATGAATTTCAATTCATTTTAATTTTGATTTGCTGGTATGGTTGATTTTAAGACTTTGGTTTGGCCATGGAAGTGTTAGTTAGGAAATGCCTATGTGTTGACGAACGTTGGGATTATGATTTGAGAGTCTCTGAGTTCAGTAGCATGGGAGTTTGTGGCCCAGTGCTTTGAGATGCCATGTAGCATGATGAAGAGAAATTACATTTGTAAAGCTTCTTAGTTTTCTGTATTACAAAGAGAATGATAGGGAAAAAAAACGGAAGTGCTTGATTAGAATTAGTCATTATCAGATAATGTGGTACACAGAAGGCATAATAGTAAGATAATAGTAAGGAGAGTATTTTAACACAATTTGTATGACTGAAGAAACGTGTGATTGGGGAAGGAAAATTTTCAATGTGGCGTGCTTTGTGGTGCTTTGGTGGGAACGTGTGTTGCGGAGTGGTGGGGGCTGTTGTTGGTGCAATGAAATGCAATGCAAATGGTGGTATTTGTCAAATCTGTGCTCCGCAAATAGTGTGTTGAATGCTGCAGTTTTGAAGTATGCACACAAACAAGAACAGGACTTTTTTTTCTTCTAATTATGTTCCATATAGAGATTTCTTTGGATACATGAGTGGATAACAAATTGTTAATATTTTTGTTTCAACGGCTATTTTTACAATACCGACTCAAGGCGTTGTCCAGTGAACTACAGAAAGTGAGTGTGAGAAGATTTTTCTATGAATTGTTCGAGTCTGATATTACTTTTCTCAACACTCTATCATAGCTTCAGATTTTTTTGGTGCAACAAAGTGTTTAATCAGTTTGGACTTGATGATGAATGATTTTGACATAATTCTTTGTTTGAAGTGTTCTCTATTCTAGGATTATCATTAAATTAACCCTGGTGCTTTTACAGCTTCGTTGTTTCAGTAAAGCTTGAACATCATTTGCTAATTAAGGTTCACCAGGCTCCTACATCAATAGATGACAAGCATAAACAGAGTTTTGTCAACTCCAGAAACTCTGTTAAACGTTACAGGAACTGAACCTCTAATTACAGTAGGAAAAATCTGCTAAACTGCAAAGTTTAAAAGATTCTTGAAAATTATCAAATATTAAATTTACCTCACCACATTAACAATAACTGATATGAGTTGTAGAACTTCATAGATTACAGTGAACAAAAAATGTTGACAAGGATCAAATTGAAAGGTAAGATTGCAAGAACTTGTCCAAAAACTCATTTGCATTACTCCTCATCTGCTGTGAATCCACCAGAGGAGGTTACTGAATGAGTTTCCATCATCAAAACCTGTCAACCTTCTTATTTGCTTTAATGCTGTACTTTTATCATAAATTCCTTGCAAGGCATAGGTGAATCCCTTCCAGCCTTCTACATTCGTTTTATTCTTCAAAGAAGGTAGTGTCCATTCCACAAGCTCCTTCGTATAAACAGTATCAGAGAACAAGGTCTCAGTGACAGGTAACAAGGGTAGAACTTGGATACTAAGCCTGCACTCTCTACATTCCGCAGTAGCCCACCATAGCTTACTGTCCCTCTTGTTAGCCCACAGAATACCCACGATCCTGTTATCTTTTGCAAATTCTTCTTCATACAAGTTGTCTTCTGCTTTTACATGCCACCATGTTTGTGTGGCACGAATTTCCAATGCTAACAGTGTCGATCCAGTATCAACAAGACGGCTATCACCATAAGCTAGACCCATCAAAGCTGCTGCATAATATGCATTTACAGCTTCACTTGTACTCTCCTGATTCCTTCCATCTTCAAATTCAGTCAGCCCTGAAGCCCAAGAGTGTAACTTGTAAAGGTCAAAACACCTTAGGCGTGGATAATCTGAGTTATACCTTTGGCCCAAGTTCATAAAATCTGTCGCAAGTGAATAAGCTTGCGGTTTGAATTTTTTGCCCCAGGCAGGGTCAATCTTTGCAAGAACTGCAATTCCATAAAGGAAGTACCCCAAATGAAAATGGTGATCGTTATATATTCCAAAACCAAAATCAGCAGTTGAATCTGTGGAGCCTTGTTCAGTAACAAGTCCACGCCATTTTCTTTCGTACAGAAAACCATTCCCTTTGAAAGTTCCATCCAACCAGGGCTCAATGGTTTCCTTCAGAAACTTTCTAATCTTGGGAATCACCTTATAATAAGACACTTCTTCTGCGATCAAGGCTAACCTTGCAGCCCTTCCAACAAGCTTCCCATAGAAATAAGATGAATTTGTTGTTATTGCAGAAGAATTTAGCCCCTTGACATCCTTATAAAGTGCGGAGACAATCTCACCAAACGACTCTTTATTGATCCCTTTCTTAGAATGCCATGTGACAGGAATAGGATCCGTCTCCAACACCCACGAATCTCCAACAACACCAACAAGATCACCGTCAACACTTCGATACTTAAAATCGTGCAGAACGGTAACGTTACAGTCACGTGATAGAAGCTTAGCATGAAGAGGGTGAGCTAGCATGAGCAAGTCCCCTGACCGTTTCTTTTGCCATTTATACTCCAAACGGAAAGGCTTGCCGAGTGTTGCATCACCCGACACGGGGTAACAAGAACTGAACTTGTCAAGAGTTGCGACATTACTGGGGTTGGAATCAGGCAACGCTGCTATACGAATGATGCCAGAAAACGGCTTGGATGTAACCTCGGAAGGAACATGGTTCAAATAGATAGGGGACGAGGTGTATATGAGCCATGTCTGAGTGTTGTTAAGCTGAATGATAAACTTGGTATTGCCATCATAGGAAGACAAAGAGAGTATGGTGTGCACTGTTTTGATGGAAAGAGAGGTTGGTTTTGTGACAGAAGCAGTTATGAAAGGGCTTCCTCTGACAAGAAAGAACCTGAGGTTGGAACTTGGGATGTCCAAAGTGACACCGAGGTCACTGTAGGATGAGATAACACGGTTTTGTCCATAGGAGGTTGTTTGAGAGGCTGAAATGGTGAGATCTGGGACAAAAACTTGGTACAACACTGCTGCTGTGAAGAAGAGAAAAGGGTAGGAGGCAGAGAGTGAGGAGTTTGAGGCCTGAATGTGATAGGGGTGAAAATACTCAGGCTGTGTACCATTTGGAATAACGAAGTTCTGGAAGAAAGAGTTTGTGGGGAGTGGAGAAGA
>Ga0099822_1001087_pt1 | contig 30110 bp, 10 predicted proteins | sample CowpeawhiteBW_FD_76839 | JGI IMG/M metagenome (GOLD analysis project Ga0099822, IMG submission 76839) | Root nodule microbial communities of legume samples collected from California USA - Cow pea white BW | ecosystem: Host-associated > Plants > Roots > Nodule | place: USA: California | collected... | reverse complement strand
TTTATATATATATATATATATATATATATATATATATATATATATATATATATATATATATATATATATATATATATATATATATGTAAGGGTGGCAATAGGGCCCTAGACCATAGGGTCGGCCCGGAGGCTCACAAGAATTGTGAGACGCTTTCTTTTCTTCTTCCTTTTCTCTCTGATTGAAAGCAAAAGCCAGTTCCACCACCAAACCATTGTCACTTTCCACTCCTCCCTCTCTACTTCCTCATTTCTTCCCCAACAGATGAAACCCCTGTCCACTATCTGAAATTACCTTTCTTTCTTTGTTGCAGCAAACATAATTGGGGCTAGTGCAGACACTTCCATTCAAACAAAGCATTCCTTCCTTTCACGTAAGTTGAATTTTAGTTTCCAATTCCCCTTAATTCCCAGTTCATGGAATTGAACCCTATTCTAGGTTGAAATTGAAGTCTCATTCTTTCCCTGCGTTTCTGTGTTCTAGTCCCATAGGTTTTGTGCAGTTGTGGTACTCTTCTTGTGGAAGTTTCTTCTTTGCAAGCCGGTGACTGTGTAGAGATAAGGGGAGCTAACTGATTTTCTTGAATTTTGTATAGAAACCATCCTAATGACTTTGATTGCATGAATTTGTGCTTGTTTGATGCTTGGATCACCTGTTTGTGTTGAATTGGAATTTTTGGTGTGAATTTTTGGGCTTTGCATGTAAAAACAGATTGGGAATCTAATATTTTCGCCCAAGCGAGTAGCTCTCGCTTGAGCAAAAACACTAGAAACTCATCCCTGCCACTGCGTGAATTGTCGCTTAGGCGAGCAAGATGCAATCTCGTCTAAGCGAGAAAGCTTAGCCTAAGCGAGAATTCGCCCAGTTTGTGGGTTGCTCTCTATTTTGAGTCTTGCTCACGCGAGAATGATCCGCTTAAGCGAGAGAACCCTTTCGCTTGGGCGAGACCTTCTAGCTTAGGCGAGAACTACTGCAGTTAAGTGTTTGTTTCTCTGCTTGTGATGGATGAAATTATACCTGAAATGTTAAAATGTGAAATTAGATAATGACATACTTGAGTTGGTGTGGTTGACAACATGTGTGGTACCAATGCATGAATTTTGATTATGAGAAGATGCGGTTGGACTAGAATTTCAAGGGAAATTCTAAGGGGTATGTTTTAGTGTCGGTAAGGACATAAGGACTCACTATTGGAGGTATCCTAAAACTCCAATAATTATTCAGCTCAGATAGAGCATAATGGATTATGTCGTACGGAGTAGCAGGAGGTCCCAGTCTTTGGACTTGATCAAGTCTTAGACGAGAAGGGGACTTACCTTGTGAGTGGTTGGGTGATAACCCCTTGAGGCCAAACTCTGCAGAGTTTGGGAACCATCACATGTGCATGCCACCAAGAGGTCCAATGTCGCTTAAGTGAGTCTAGAGTCATCTACCTATCATGTGTTATGGTGATTTAAGTGATTCTATTGGAAATGTGAAAATTAATATGGTGTTTATAATTGGATTGTATGTTTCTTTTAATCAGATTAGCTTACCCTTGTTGCTTGTGTTTGTTTCTTTTGTGTGGTTTTTCCTTTGCAATGATCATCTGTCAATTGGTGTGAGCAGGGAAAGATACAGGTGAAGATACCCCCTCTTGGATAGGATTTAAGTCAATAGCATGGGATATTCGATATTAGACTCTGTTCCATGTTTTTGTTTAAGATTTGGAACTTTCTGTTAACTCTTTTCTAGCATAGATTGTAAATATAGTTGGTACTTCTATAGTTATTTGGATGACTGTATTAATACTCTATATTGACATATTTCTACTATCTACTTTGTTTTATCATGATAAAATATTTTGTTTAGTAGCGTAAAAACTATTAAGTGGGATAACAACAAGAATCAACACTGTCGTGAAGCGATCAAATTAATACTATTTATTTGTAACAACTTCAGTATTGTTAATAAAGTAGCCAAAAGATTAGTATGCGTAAAATAAACCATAGGCATCTCCCAACGAACACGAAATTAATTTATAGGAAATTAGTTCTTATACAAACTATACAAAAGAGTTAGTCAAATAAAATTGAAAAAAAATAACAAAAGAAGATAAAGATAAAAAGATATAAAAAAACATTTATATTGAAAAATAGATTGATTCCACTGTTTTTTCAAAATAGATCCATTTATCGATTATCTAAAGATTATTGTTCAATTAATTATTGTTGTAGATTTGCAAATTAATCAATGTAAATTCTCAATCAATTTGTTGGCGTTCTTAGTATTAACCAAAATAAATTCTCAATAAAAAGCAAGAACTTTGTAGATTAATCACAGTAAATTTAACCAAAGTCCATTCTCAATTAAATATTACTATCCTTAATCATGTCCATTCTTTTACCTCTAAAATCATGCAAAAAGCTAATTAAGCAAAGTACATTCTTGATTAATTCTAGTTAAAGTTTTCACCTCTAATCAAAGTATATTCTCAATCATTCACAAAAACTCATTCAATCACATGAAAGTTTCTAAATTTAATCAAAGTACATTCTCAATTAAAATTAAAAACCCTTGAACTCATATGGTTGATATGTTATGTAGATTTAATACCGTGCTAACTTGCTACAATATAAAAATCATTACTTTTACTTGATTAAAAGTCAAAAGACAGATGAAAATAAATCACAAGAAGAATCAATAGAAAAAACAATTTATTCATTCTAACCTCAATATCCATAGTAAAATTACATTGGAACCAACCATTGAAGCTTAACCCTCCATGGAATGCAAAAGTAAAATAAAAATTGAAGAAAAATGGAGATAGAGGAAACGAAATTAGTCCCTTCTAAGAGTTCCTATATTCTGAAGTTTCGAGTTTTTCTTTTCTGTTTCCCCTTGGTATCTTTATATAGGACTTGAACTGAGCTTTTCTATTGCTAAAATCTCTCAAATATCTTTAAAATAATTATAAATATCACTTATATTTATATTTGTATGAATATCTAAAAATATTTGGAAAGATATAACCAATTTTAAAAATATTTAAAAAATATAGTTGGTAGATAATATCAATATCTGATATAATTAAATAAATTAATTATTTGAAGATGTTTGATAAATTATCACCAAATAATATTTGCATTGATTTTCCCAAATCAACCCTTTGTAATCTCCTCCAATTATCTTTTAAATAATCCAATATCTTCAAGATATATTTGTTTGTTGTGGAGATCTATAAAGGTTCAAGAAGATCTTGTCATATTTAAAAACATTTGGTAGTTATTATCTTTTGATATTTTATGATATAATTAAATAAGATAATTATTTAAAAATATCAAATAAAATATCTAAAGATATATTTTTCCAAATTATCTTTTATAATAAATATTTATGAATTATCAAAATCCTTCTTCTGGAAAAAGATAGAGAAAACCGCAAGGTCCAAATTTTATTGCCCGTTCCCTCTTCTAGGCTTAACCAAACTTCTTCACTTTTTCAAGCTTTTCTTGTCGTCTTCATGCAATGTTTGGCTTGGATTTTTATGATTTTGATAATTTCTTATTCTGGGATTTATCTTTAAGTGTCGTGAAGTTTTAAGCAATTTATTTTCATACCTCCATGACCTCAACTTAGATGCAACTTCACTAACATACCTCAAAATATCCAAAGAACATTTATGCAACTAAAAACCTATTTTTAACATCTTTTTATATCTCATGCTCAATAAACCCAATTATAAGAAATCTTAATTAAATCCATCTTTTAAGAACAAAATTCAATTAAAAATCCAGAATTAAACATTAATTAAGGGTAAAAGTACGCACTCATCACATTGGTTTTCTGACAAATAATGCAAAATCATGATGACTAGCAACAAAACCAAAAGATACAATTATTGTAGAAAACTTTTGAAACCAAGCACTAAATGCTCATGACAAAATAAAAGTCTTGAATGATCATGTCATTTTACTTTAGTGCACAAATATATGTCTCAAATTGATATTGTTTGGAAAAATTAGATTGTATATACAATCGAGATAACTGATCCTATACATCCTTTGTGGTATCATATTTTGCCAATTGAGCACCAATCAAGTGTGTGACAAAATTACCGACCCAAGTGGTAGTTTTAATGTTATCAACTTCCCATACCTCTAAAGCAGTACCATAATCATCAATTTTGGTGTCAATCGGTTATGCCTTAGCACTTGAAATATAACACCACATGGCTTGAGGTTTAAGAAAGAGGAACTACTGCAAGAATCTCTTCTCAATCATAAAATTTGCGAAAGAGGCTTAAGGCTAAGGACTTAGGGTTTAGGAAAGAGGAACTAGTGCAAGAATCGTTCCTCAATGAGGGATCATTTAGGGCTCTTGAGACCATGTAGAAAACAGAGAAATATATGAAGAAAGGGATTGTGTAGTATTGAATGTGAATAAAATGTTACACGAGGTGTGTTATATATACACACAAAACTAACCCTAGAAGCCACAAGTAAATGGACCTAAAACATGGGTCTATGCTAACAGAATTCACATCAAAAGATCAGTTATGAAAAGAAATAATGCATGACCTAGAATGCCACTTGCATGAATGCAAACACAAGAAAACCTCAAGTCCAAGTGTCACAAGGTTCATTTTTCATTTAAAATTTTTCATGCAATTGATTTATCGTGCACAAACCACTTAATTCGATGTATGAGACTGTATAAACATGACTACAAAGTTATCCAGTCAAACTAGACACCCTATCTATTATCTACAAATTAAGAGCTAAGCTAGCAAGATGGAAAATGTGCAAATCTGAAAAAATGAGTAAAAATAGAGGCAAAATCTATTCAAACAAGTTTAAACTAACTAAACAAAACTAAAGAAAAGATCAAATTCCTAAAGTTATGTAAAACTCAAAATTTCATTACTCAAAACCTCAAAAACTCTACTAAAAAAAGTCTAAATTTTGCAAATTATATTAAACTATCCTAAGGAACTGTCAAGAAGAAATTGTCCTAGATATTTTAAAATACTAAAATCTAATTAACAAACAACTCAAACTACAAAAATTACCTAAAATTCAAAATATGACTACCTAAAACATAAAATTAGAACCAAAATAGGTTAAAAATGATAAAATAGGAAACTTAACAAGATTACTAATTAGAACTGTTAAGAAACTATCTAGACAACTTTTGAATACTAAAAGAAAGGTAAAATCTAAGCTAAATTCGAAGAACAACAAAAAAGTTTGTTTCATTGAAAGAATGTTTGGTTTGTGCTTGGTATTTATTTTGTTGATGAAAATGTTGTTTGGTTTGTTGGTAGCTTAATGTGTCATAAATACTTTGAGAACTTATTTATCTTATTTAACCTTTTCCAAAATACTTCTGAGATGTTAATTGCAATTTTTTGTTACTTTTCCTCATCATGTGTTATTCCACCAGATTATTACAATAATTTATATTATCTCATGTACAGGGTTTTACATGCTTTTGGTGTTATTCTTCAATCAGAACTAGATCACATCAATGATAATGAAGTTTGGTATTGGCTACCAAGGTGTATCTTTCAATGGTAGGAGAATAACATCAAAAGCATCGTAGAAACTACATATAAGTTTTGTTCATAACAGGAAATGTAAATGGGATTGTATAAGATCTTTGACTGTATTCTTATTTGAAAAAAAAAATAATACATAACAATAAAAACTTTATTTTATGATGTAGTGTTGTGTATTATATAACTAATTTTAACTATTATGTTTTATGTGTTTTATGTACGGTTTATACACAATGCAAAATTACTGGATTTTGGTTTTTAGTACATTGTTGGGTTCTTTTCCCCATTTTGGCTCTATATTTTTTGCCATAGTTTGTTGCATAAAATTATGTTGACATTTATATAGTGTATAATGTTGTAGTTGCCAACATTCGAGGAGAGTGAAAGAAAAGAAGAGTCCATTAATTTATATATAGTCTTTATTTACATAAGGGTGTAATAATTCATGGCATTTTAGCTTATTCGTTATTATTCCAAATTTAAAAAAAAAAAATTATCAAGATCTTGAATTTAGTAATAGCAATTATGTAAAAATACTCTTGAAAAAATAAAATAGAAATATTCACTTGGTACTTAAAATTGTAAATTGTACCAACCGAATTGTTTGAGTGGATGGAAATTTTGAATTCTACCTTTAATTTTGTATTTAATTTCAATATTTTTATAAGGTTGATATATTTTTCATCATTTGTAAATTTATTTTATATATTATTATTTATCCAAATATTAAAAATAAAATAAGTACTTTTATTACAATTTTTGTATACTAGATATATTTTTAATTTTAATAACTATTATAGTTTTATTTAATTTTAATATTTTTATTATAATTTTATATAGTAAATATATTTTTAATTTTAATATTTGTTTAGTTTTAATATTTTTATTACAGTTTTATATAGTACTTATTAGAGCTGTCAAAACAAGTAACCCGATCCGACCGGCACAACCCACCACGGGTTGATAATTTAGTGAGCCAACCTAACCAGGCTCACTTTTTAGCGAGTCAAAAAAGTTTGAACCCGGCCCGACCCACTACGGATTGGTGGGTTAAACAGGTTGGCTCACGGTTCACTTAATTAAAAAAAATACAATTTATTTATTTATTTTTCGGTCAAAATTAATTTATAATTCTAATTAAAATCTAAATAAACTTTAATACAATCCAAATACAAACCAAAATAAAAAAAATACAAATTATTTATATCTTGGCTAAAAAACATAACTTAACATGACCCAAATGTAAAGTCCAACTTAATAAAAAAACTTGTTGACCCTTTTATCTGCGGGTTGGTGAGTCAACTCGGCTCACTACGGGTTCAACCTGGATGAGCCGGGTAAAAAATCAACCCATATTGAAATTTGTAAAAAAATTTCAATCCAACCCGACCCAAATCCATGGTGAGTTGGGTTGACTCGCGGGTTCCAACACATTTTGACAGCTCTAGTAATTATATTTTTTTAATTGAAATAATTATTACAATTTTATTTAATTTTAATTTTTTTATTATATTTTTATAGAATAAGTATATTTTTTTATTATTTATTATTTATTTTATTTATTTCGATATTAAAAATATAATTTTTATTATAGTTAATATATTCTTAATTTCAATAATAACTGTTACCGTCTTATCTAATTTTAATATTTTTATTATTGTTTTACATAATGGACATATTTTTAATTTCAATAACTATTACAATTTTATATAGTTCATACGCAATTGAACATCATTTTTATTAATTAATATTTAATTATTCAAAATAAACATAATAATGCATCTATATATTTTTTTTTTCCTTTTTAATTAACTTATAAAAAAAATCAGAGCTGTGAAACTTTACTTTTACATAACAGGTCACTCAAAATTAGCCCCAATTTTATGCAAGCATGATTTGTCACGAATTATTTTCTTAATATTCACCATCTAATCCATCACGAGCTGTCACTTGTTACTTCACTTAAAACTCTGTATAATTACAGACCAGCCACGTGATCTCCGTCTCCTTCCCTAGACCTCACCGGACCACCGGAGCAGCTAGTCCACCCACCTGTCGGAGATCAGACCACCACCATCAGGCTCACCAAAACAATAGAGGAATTCGTTAACCATCGCACGACGCCGGAAAATGCGAGCCCCAAAACGCGTCAGCCACGCACTGCAACCACATCACCGGAAAGCGCGGCTCGCGACATCAACCGAGCCACGCGAGAACCAATCGCAACCTCTTCTGCAGCTTCCCCACGCAGACCGCGAAGCCATGGAAACCCTAGCGTCTCCATCGAACCAGCAAACGCAACACACAGATCACCGACCCTCAATATAGTAGCAATATAGTTGCGGAGCGCGCTTAACCACGCGTTACTGGAGCAGATCCGCACGATCTCAGACGATCAGGGGAGGCTTGGTGGTGAACCAGTCCGTCACGGAGAAAAAGAGTCCAACGGAAAGTTGATCGGAAATTTGTGCCAAAATTAATTGTTGATTAAATATTTTTAATTATTTTATTTATTAAGTTATATGAGTAAATATTAGATTTGTTAAAAAAATTTAAAATTGATTAAATCTAAATCTTTTTAGATTTGTAAATATAAATTGTCTTTTATTTTCTTGATTCTTTGGATATCCAATGTTAGATAATTATATCACGAAATTACTTTCATTTTTACTCTCGTCAAATTATTTTTAATTTTTGTAAATTGGCTCTTATTTTAATTTTTTTTTATTAAAGAATTTTTCTCAACAGTATGATTGACTCCTGATTGATTTTAAGATTTTTTCTTTATCTCTCTTTATTACTGATATATAATTTATTAATTTTATTCTATTCTTTGATTGTTTTTTCTTCGTTTATCTATTTCTTTATTTTTTTCTTGTCAAGTCTTGTCGGAAGTTTGTTTTCTCCCAAGTTCTAGTTCTCTTTTTCATTTGTTTGTTTTTTGTTTTTTTTTTATATTGAAATTAATCAAATAAAACCAACAAATGAATTTTAGAATTAATTTATGCTTGCGTTGATTATAATAGTGATCGGTGTAATGTGCTTAATTTTAAAGAAATTATTTTATGATGAAATAAAATATATCTTGATTAGGTGTAAGATTTAAGGTTTAACTCAAAAAATAAATTTTATATAAAATTATTATAAAAATACCTTATTTTTAAGTTTATTTAACTAAACATATTTATTTAATTACACGAGTAAATATTATATTTGTTAAATCATTTTAAAATTGATTAAATCTTTTTAAATTTGTAAATATAGATTATCTTTTATTTTATTTCACTCTCGTATGTAACATAATAATAGAAAATAAAAGTTTATATCTTTTAAATTTTAGATAATTTACAAAATATATTATCTTTTACTTTATTTAATTGTAATGAGTGTATAGATAATTATATAACGAAAGATAAAAATTATATATTTTTTGAGATTTCAAAAAAATTATCAAATTTATATAAATCTTTATTTAAACTATCCTAACTTTTAATGATTTTATATTTTTAGCGTTTCTAAATAGATTATCTTTTTCTATTCATTCATCTTCATTTTTCTCCAATTACTTTGTTTTAAAGAAGTTCTATGACCTTCTTTCTCAGAACTCTTCTCCAATTACATATTTATTGAAGAAGATTTCTGACCTTCTTTCTCAAAGACTACGATTGACGATTGATTCTAAGGTTTTTCTTTTCTTTCTTTATTATGGTATTAAAATTTATTATTTTTATTCTATTTATAGTTTTTTCTTCTTTTTTCTATTTCTTTCTTCTTCATTTTCTTATCAAGCCTCGTTAGTGTTATGATTTCTTCCTAATTCTAATTCTATTCTCCATTTGTTTTTTCTTTCCGATATTCGAATTAATCAAATAAAATCATAAATTGAATTTTAGAATTAATTTGAGTTTGTTTTGGGTTGATTATAATATTGGTTGCTGTAATGTGTTATGATTTTGAGGAGATTATTTTTAATGGAATAAAATATATTTTGATTGAGGTTTAGGACTTAGGGTCTTTGAAAAATAAATTTTAAATAAAACTATGATAAAAGGATAATGATATTTTAATCCATTTTTTTTATTCACTTTTAATCCACCACTCCCATCATCCTTAGATCATCTATTTTGATTATTTTTAATGATGTGATGGGATGATCGAAGGGTGATTGAATCATCCTTAGATCATCTATTTTGATTTTTTTATAATGATGTGATAGGATGATCTAAGGGTGATTGAAATGGTGAATTAGAAGTAGGTAAAAAAAATGGATTAAAATATCATTATCCTTTACATCAATCTTTATTTAAACTATCTTGAATTGTAATGATTTTAATTTTTTTTGCCTTCTTAAATAGACTCTCTCTTTCTATTTATTCATTGTAACCCTTGTCCAATTACTTTTAACTTCTATAAACTATCCCTTATCTTAACTTCTTTTTATCTAAGGGTGATATCTTTTTAAAATTGATGAAATCTTTGTAAATCTATTTAGATTTGTAAATATAAATTATCTTTTATTTTATTTCGCTATATAATAGAAAATAAAAGTTTTAGATCTTTTAAATTTCAAAAAATCCACAAAATAAATTATCTTTTACTTTATTTAATTGTAATCAATGTGTTAGCTAATTATATAAGGAAAGATAAAAATTATATATCTTTTAAATTTCAAAAAATTTATTAAATTTACGTAAATCTTTATTTATATTATTTAGAAGTTGTCCCTTATCTTAAATTCTTTTTATGAAGGAATTCACAAACCTTTTATCTCAGATGACGCGATTGACTGCTAATTGACTAGTGATTGATTCTAAGGTTTTTCTTTCCTCTCTTTATCACTGTTCCATAATTTATTCTTTTTATTCTATGTTTCTTTTTATCTATTTCTTTATTCGTTCTCGTATCAAGTCTAGTTGACGCTTTATTTCTCCCAAATACTATTTCCCTTCATAATGAGTGTTTGGTTGCACATCCTTTTGACGTATAATTGATTTATCAATATAAAATCTGTGTTTGTTTGGTCTTAAAATTGATTTAAAACTAAAAGATTCATGTTCACATAGAAGCAAATAATATTAGTTTTTGTGTCCATAAAATCGATTCAATCAATATCGATGTTTTAAACGCATGTCCAAACACACTATCAATCGGTTTCTTGTTTTCGATTGGAATTAATTAAATAAAACACATAATTGAATTTTAAAGTTAATTTGTGCTTGCTTTAGGTTGATTATAATATTGATTAGTGTAATGTGTCTTGATTTTGAAGAGATCTTTTTATGACGAAGTAAAATATATCTTGATTAAGTTTAGGGTTTAGTATTTAGTTCGAAAAATAATTTTCAAATAAAATTATGAAAAAATGTTTGATTTTTAAGGTTGTTTTAGGGGGTAGACTCTCGAGCCTTCCTTGATTATATTCATGTTTGTTAGATCATATAGCATGACGTTTGTTGATTTATATGGCATAATAATTTTTTTACTTCTATTTACTTGCTGGAATATTCTGCATTTCATTTCATGAGTACGCAATGCTAATTCTACAATTAAAAATAAAAGAACCCATTTTTTTTTATTTCGTTGTGATCCTTAGACTATTTTAATTGTTTATAACGTAGGCACTTGTATGCGATAAATTTGACCGCTTTATGTCTTTAAGATCAATGATATTTTCACCATTAAATTTTGATAATTTTTTTTATAATTAAAGTGATATTTTCTAAGTAGTTTAAATGGAGAAATGAAAAAAATAAAAAATCATTTAAAAAATGTCACTTAATAATTTAAGAGAAAGTTGTCAAAATTTAATTGTTAAAAAATTATTTTTTTTTAAAGAAAAGATATCATATTAAACTTAGACTTTATTTCTAACAGTGCTAAATAGTTTATAGTGGCTTATATTTCCTGCAGAATCAATATTTGTAATCAAGCTTTCTAACACTGCTAAATAGTTTATAGTGGCTTATATTTCCTGCAGAATCAATATTTGTAATCAAGCAAGATGATGTATATCAAAGGTTCCGATGTCGGGAATTCCAGCAAATGTAAACGAGAATATTCTTCATCATTAGTCTCAAACCTTCCTGCGTATGAAGATTTGGAGTTAGGGCATCAATATAATATAAGGAATCAAGTCACTATGCTTTACGACTGGCGTAAGCATTCTGAAATAAGCAACTGCCGTAATAAGATTAGAAATGACGTGTAAGTTTTTACATTAATTTGAACTTTATAAATTTTATCCTTATAAGATATAAAGAAGCTAAAGTTATTAGTGCTGACTTTTGCTTCATCATAAAAATAGTCATTGAGTTGATACTAACTGAATTTTACTTGTAGTTTTGGAATTTTAATATCCATAATGCACTGGGAGCAGAGAAAGTCATCTACAATTGCAAATATTCTGGAAAGCGAGCTATTTATGGATGCTGCTTCACAGGTATGTTTTGAAACTGTCTGAGCATGTTAGCAAGGCAATGATAGGATTGAAATGCAAATTTTTCCCAAAGTTTCTTATTTAAGCATCCAGGGATTTATTGATGAGTTTTCTTCATGTTTGGCATGCAGGAGGAGTATATGGACAGGAAGACATTGGTTCGGCGGTTGAAGACAAAAGTCAACATGTTTCGTGCAAATAAATGTTGTCAAGTAGACAATGCTGTTTCTCGCACATCGAATATGTTGTCATCTTCTTCTGGCTCATTGCATTCTTGGTCTAATGAAAGTGTGCCCGGACATGCTTTTCAGAGAGTGCTCGGTCCTTGCATTAATGCAACTGATTATGGTGCAGTTGCTGCACATAATAAACATCACTTCCCAAAAGGAGGGCTGTCATCGATCCCGAAATGTACTGATTTGGATGTGCTTTCTGAGTTTCCTGCTGCTTCTGTTGGGGGAAGCAATTTGGAAGCTTCATTTGGTTGGTACTTTTGTCAAAAAAACATTTTTTTTTTTTTTTACAATGATATTTTAACAACTAAATTTTGATAAATTTCTCTTACGATATGATATGAGATGACAACTCAAATTGTAAGAAAAAGTTGTAAAACTTTAGTTGTCAAGAAATAATTTTCCTTTTCAAAATTTTTTTATGATGCATGGTTTGAATTTTCAGAAGTACCCAATCGTTTTCTTGGCTCCAGTAGCATTGGAAATCAACAGAACTGCAAAGATTTTGAACCTGGGGTCCTGACCAAAAGAAAAATTGATTGCCCTTCTGAAGTTATGGAACCATTCATCAAAAGAAGAAAAGTGGACTATGAAAGTATAGAATTCAGAGGTTCACAAGCTGATAATATTTTAAATCCAGAGGAACCAACAAAAGACCATGATTTGATAGTCAACGATAAGTTAGTGGATTCTATCACTGGATCTGATTCTAATATGGAAACTGTTTGCCAAAAATCTATGCCTTCAAATACAGAGGACATACAAGGCAAAAGCGGATTGAACCAAGATGAGTCCAATGCTACAGAGAAAGTCATTGAACCAAAATCTCAAGAAAAGGAAATGAAGTCCACAGATCAAACCGCTAATATTGTTCCTTCAACTGAATCTTTAACAAGAAGTCGAATAAAGGAACACATTAGAAGTCTTGGAAAACAAGATAATAATAAGGTCATTATACCATCTTCTATTGTCTGTTCATTACCCTGATCTCTTCCAATACTCTTACGAGTATCTGTGAGCGTATATGTGAATTTCTTATAGAATTGGCAACTTTGCTTTTGGATTTTTCAAGCATATATGAACTGACCCTTTCTTTTAATAGGTTACAACGGACGGAGAATCAGGAAATGATGTTTACAAATGCCAATTATGTTCAATGACAACGCTGTACTTTGCCCCTAAGCCAATTTATTGTCTTTGTTGCGGCATCAGCATCAGGCGTAATGCATGTTATTACTATAAAAGAGAAGAAGAGGACACAAATAATTGCTTTTGTACTACATGCTATAAGAATGCCCGAGGTGGGAACATCTCATTCAACGGGACAACTGTTTCCAAGACAGATCTTAGCAAAAATAAAAATGATGGAGAATGTGAAGAAGCGGTAAATTAAATAATGTCTTTGTACTATATTCATCTCAATGTAGCTAACTTCAAACTCACTTTTGATTACCATTGTTTCTTCCAGTGGATCCAATGCAGTAAATGCAAAAGTTGGCAGCATCAGATATGCGCACTCTACAACAGTAAAAGTGATTTGGACAACACTGCTGAATATATATGCCTTTTATGCTGCCTAAACGAAAATAGAAACGATGTGCGTGTACCCTTTGACGCTAAAGACTTGCCTAGAACCAAACTTAGTGACCACATAGAGGGGAGGCTTTTGAAGCGCCTCGGTCAAATTGAAAGGAATAAGATTCCGGAGGTAAGACTTCTCAAGTAAAGAATTTTAATTCGCTATGTTTGAGCATGCATGTGCCCAATTTGTTTAACATTTTCTTACTCTTATGTAAACAAGTAAACTGCAAATGTGATGTAAATTATTAATTTGTATCCTTAAAGAACTCTGGTACAGTTTATATTAAAGTAGCTATATGCTTCAGCCCCAAAAAGGCCTTAAGGCAATGGGAAGCGTGTAGCCATTAAGAGATTATGACTTTGCTATCATGGTTGAGTTTATATATATTTCATATGGATTTATATATATGACATTAGTTTTACGTATACAAGACATTCGTCACCACTTTTAACCAAAAATCTTAAGATAATGGAGTTATAGACCTATCATGTTATATAGTGTTTAACTTTGTCTTTTCTACTTAATGTGAGACTTTGACTTACACTTGAACTATTCCCGACCGTTATTACTGATCTTTATCAATTACTTCTTCCTACTTCCTTTTAAAAATCTTAGATATTAATTTATAAAGTTCATATTTTCTGATTTGTCTCGTGTGAATCAAATTGCTAGGTTTTTGTAGCAGACAATCTTTCTGTTAGGGTTGTGCTATCTGTGGACAAACATATTGAAGTGAAGAAACAATTTCTCAATATCTTTGAGGGGAATGATTATCCTGCAGAATTTTCTTACGCTTCAAAAGTAAGTAAAGAGGTTAATCAATGAATATATTAACTTTTATTTACACTATTCTATTACGAAGTGGCAGCATTTTCTTGTGTTTCAGGTTATTCTTCTGTTTCAAAAGATTGATGGAGTGGATGTGTGCCTCTTTGCAATGTATGCTCAAGAGTTTGGCTCAGAATGCGGCTATCCAAATCAGCGTTCTATATACATTTCATATCTCGATTCGGTTAAGTATTTTAGGCCGGAAATACATATCTCGGCCAGAGAATCTCTCCGTACCTTCGTTTACCATGAAATATTGGTATGTGTTTTCAAATTTTGTTTCTAATTACTTGCATTTTATCTTTGTAAAGCCACATGTTTATTATATCAATTTTTCCATTCATGTTTTGCTTTCTTTGTTCTCAGATTGGATATCTTGATTTTTGCAAGAAAAGAGGTTTTACAACTTGTTACATATGGTCCTGTCCGCCTATAAAGGGAGAAGATTATATATTCTACTGTCACCCTGATTCTCAAAAAACTCCAAAGAAAGATCAACTACGACATTGGTACGTCTTTCTTTCTCCTTATCTGTTTTTAGTTTTCGTGTATGCACTATAGAACTGTCATGTTATATATCTTCATCCTCTGGAAAATTAGCTCTGCCGTGTAACCATCGAGTAATTTATACATGTTTGTTTAATTCATGAAGGTATCATTCAGCTCTAAGAAAGGCTGGTGAAGAGGATATTGTTGTTGGTTTATCTAACATATACGATCGTTTCTTTCTTCCTACTGGAAAACGTGAATCCAAGGTAACTGCTTCTCGTTTGCCTTACTTTGACGGGGACTTCTGGTCTGGTGCTGCTATGGATAAAGCCATGCAGATTGAACAACACACTGGAGGAAACCGTGAAAAGATGCTGAAATTAGTACCAATTAGATCTTTGAAGTCCATGGGATGTGTAAATCTTTCAAAAGGAACTGCAAAAGATATCCTAGTGATGCAAAAGGTAGGTTTCTAATCTTCATAGTTAGATCTTCTTTGGTAGTTTAGTTTGTTTGTCAATCCTTCTGAAGAAAGATTGATCTGGTTATTAAATTTCTTCTGTCCATTTTTATTAATTAATCCTAGATCGACATGATATTTACCTGCAACAGTGTTATATATTTACATAAACGAATCTCATCCAGCGAAATATGTGCTTTTATACATGTTTGAATGAAATGTTGATCTATGTTAATTTGTTATTTGATCTATACCAGCTGGGACAAACCATATCACCTTTCAAGGAAGATTTTATGGTAGTTCAACTTCAGTATGTTTGCATCCACTGCCATAAAGTGATACAGTGTGGGAAGCGATGGTTTTGCAAGGACTGCAAGATATTTCAGGAGTGTGAAAGGTGAAGACCCCTTAAACATCAAATATTTGAACTGTTTTTTCCCTTTTACCCATATAAATGTGTTGGATATGATTGAATTGGAAATTTGATATAGAAAAACATTTTTGTTCTCTAGAATACAGACTCTGCATATTTTTTATGTCGACTATGTACATGTAAATGTAAATAAGTGCTTCATTTATATGCTAAGCTTGCTGGCTTTATATTTGGGAGTTAGATAAGTAACAAAAAATGGCTTACGTCTTTTGCTTCTCATATGAACATTTCAGATGTCACACTGCTGATTCACACACTTCTGTCAAAGGCGAGAGACATAAACTTTGTCAAGTACTTCCTAACCTAAACTTTTAAGATTAATTCATGAGTTTTTGAAACACTGTACATGTTTGAATTGTGTGTCTCTACTTCCAGGTCCTTACGGAACGCATCCTTCCTGATACAACTGAGGAGAAAGATATCATCTTTAATAAAGGGTTATTTGAAACCAGATATAACTTTCTTAGCTTTTGCCAAAAGAATAGGTTTCAATTTGATTCACTCCGTCAAGCGAAGTATTCCTCAATGATGATCCTCCATTTTTTGAGCAACCGTACTCACATGACTGTCGGAATAAGTTGCCAAGTTTGCTGTAAACGCATTGTTAGCCAATCTTACTGGAGATGTGAGACTTGCCCTGAGTTCACTGTCTGCTCTGCATGCTATATCGCCAGAGGTGCCAAATGCCATTCACACACGTTGAGTGAAACTTGTTCAACCGCACAATCTCCTTCAGGAAGTGAAGAATTAAAGCAGAACACAACAGTGGTATGATGAGTGAACCTTAGTTTTATTTTCCGTTCTTATGATATAATATGTCTGAGCCAGCTTTATCATGCAGTTGCAGGAACTGCTGGAAGTTGTAAAGCACGCATCACAATGTCATTCAACTCAAACTCGACCATGCACCTACCCCTACTGCCTTAAAATCAGAAAGTTGTTTTCTCATGCCAGTAGGTGTACTGTTCGAGTTTCTGGAGGATGCCAACATTGTAAGAAAGTTTGGCAAGCAATAGCTTTACACTCGAAGAATTGTAGAGACTCAGCATGTTGCATACCCCGCTGCATGTAAGTTACTTTTACATCTCACAATCTACACTCTTTTTTTCTTTTCTTACTCTAAATTTTGCATAAATATTTATTCTATGGTATATATTTTTCTACAATTTGCAGGGATATGAAGAAACAAGCTGGATGGCTTGCGTCGTAGAGCTGTAATCTTGAAAGATAACAAAGACGTGTAGTTGATTGAAACCTTTTTCTGTATGTATTGAATAAATGAAATGTTGTACATGTAATTTTGTAAAGGATAAAGATATCGTTTACAGCTATTTTTGACAATATTTTTCATAAACTGAACTGACTTTTTTTAATTGGTTTTGAAATATAAAAAATAAAAAAAAATAAAGAAATAGAAAAATAGAAAAATAGAAAATTACTTAAAAAAATATTAATTTAAATTATAGAATAAAATTGTCAAAATTTAATTATTAAAAAACCATTTTTTTATAAATTTTTATATTAATTTTAAACTTTTTGTGTGTGTTATTTTTGAGGTTTAATAGTTTAATAATTTAATAGTTTAATAATTTAATAATTTAATAGTTTAATAGTTTAATAATTTAATAATTCATAATTGAATAATTGAATAATTAAATAATTTTATGATTTTATTATTTAATAATTTTATGATTTTATAATTTTATGATTTGATAATTTGATAATTTCATTTAAGATTATGAAATTAAAAAATTAAAAAAATCAATAAATCGTAAAATTGTGAAATTATAAAATTATAAAATTATAAAATTATAAAATTATAAAATCATAAGATCATAAAGTCTAAATTTTTAAAATTGTAAAAATCATAAAATTATAAAATTATAAAGATTTTCCTTTTAAACTTGAACTTTTTGGAATTGTATGTTATTTTTTAGGTTTAATAATTTTATAATTTAATAACGTAATAATTTAATAATTTCATTCTCTCATTTAACCATCATAAAATATTAAATAAATATAGTATACCTGATAGGAGCATGGAATAAGATAATAATGTATAAAGTCATAAAGTTATCCAAAAATTAAGATGAACTGAATATAAAAGTTATATAAGGTTATCTAGAACTACCAGAAGGTCTCTCGAAAGGGAATACTAATAAACTCTAAGAGGAACAAAAATCTATATAGCAGAATCACCATTACCTTGTCCTGATCTAGCCATCGAATCTTCAACTACTAACACCATCAGATGATCATGGCAAGAGAAAGGAAACATAAGAAAACAAAACACAATAGAAAGGGTAAGCTAGTGAAGTTTTAAAGAATTTCATCAATTCACCATATAAGCATTTTAATCCTATAGAATCATTCAACTATTCACAACCAATTATAAAAATATGTCTCAAATGATCTGGATACAAGCATCAAGTCTTGTTAAGTTGTGCACTTGTGGTGGCATCCATTACTTTGTAGAACGGTAGACATTTGACCACTATTTTTGAACTCAATTGAATGAAAAGAAGGGGTAGAATGTATTCAATTTGACCAACCGAATCAAGTCAATTATCCTTTTAGTGGTTTGTTATTGTCATGGCATTGGGCTGCATTGATGAAGCGTTGGGCGATAGTTTTGGAAACCCAAAACAGAAGCTACTGTATGTGTGGCTCTAGGTGCCACCCTCTCACAACCGAGTGTCAGTTTGACTATGGTTCATTGTCTCGCTGGTGTTGGGCGCTACCCAGTTTTTCAACACTACGTCATCTTGGTAAAATGAAGATTCCCGCTTCGTTAATTGTTGAATCAAGTTAAAATTTTGACAACTGATCCTAGATACATGATTCTTCACTTTGATCAGTTAGATCTTTATTTTGAATTTTTTGGTTAGAGAATTGGTTTTCACCGTTTTGATGTACTTTATGTTATATATATGTTTGAGGTTGTTAATTGATTGAGATGAAATTATTGATACGTGAATATGAAATATGATTAAGGATGTATATGATTATGAGATGGAAATATCATTTTACGAACCACCATCCGTAACGTCAAGTGGAGTTCCCCAATACGAACCACAATTCGTATTCTCAACACAAGATTTCCAACATCACAAGGCGCTACCCGTGAGTGTAAATCAAGTGGAGTCAACCAATACGAGCTCATGTACTTACACTAGATTTCCAATACCACCAGGCCACTACCCAAGATCACCACGTGTGTAACCTCCATTCCGAGCCACAACTCAAGGAATGGTCTCAACAAGTCTACACCCCAAAGCCATCATCCAAATCATTTAAAATTAACTCAAACCCTTTCTGAGGATCCCACCCTCTTGTACTAGAAATCATAGCCACCACTGTGCGTATCCAGATTTTACACACTCTAATGATATCCTTAAGATGACTCTTGCTACGACAAGATCAAACTCATGGTTCCACCATCTATCGGCTACCACCTGTAGGTCACATGTGGGAATTATCCAGTTATGGACTATAATCCACAACACCGAAGTGGAGCTCCTTAAACCTCAATTCATATCTATCACAAGACTACCAACCTCACTTGGACACTACCAGTGAAGGGCAATCAAGTGAAACCAATCCATACGAGCCACAACTCACACACTCACACCGGAATTCCAATTATCATCAGGCTCCAACCTAGAATAATCATGTGTTTAACCCCTAATTACAAGCTATAACTCGTAAATGGCCCTCCAAAAGGTCATCTCCTCAAGGCCTTCATCCAAAGTTATGTAAAAAACCTCCAACGCAATTCATCCCTACATGTTGTATGGCGTGACTCCAGCGTCGCCAGGTGGAATATTGTTCCAGACTACCTAGCGGAACACCTGCCACCGCTAGGTGCCAGCCCACTAGATTCAGGTTGAGGCTCAATTTCACGAGAAACCGCCTGGTGGGACCCCTTTCATCGCCAAGCACCAGCTATCAGGTTTTGCCTAGAGTTTTTGTGGTGCCTATCGCCTGGGAGTCCAATCTGCACTGCTAGGCGCCACACCAGTAAACTCGAGACTACTAGTTTATGTAATACATAACAATTTCTCAAACATCGATGAACACATGCACACATTCCAGCAAACAGGTTACAAGTATATATACTCCAACTAATTCAATCAAGCACCACTGTACATAGATTTTAACCAATATATACCTATTCATAGGTCTATGCATGCATTCTCGCTTTGACACAGATTATACCAACCCTGTATACATATAGGCATATGCACTCATACATGAATAATGCAACCAAATTTTGACTTTACTATATTGGTTTATACACATAAAATTATAATATATAAATTATACGCTCAAACATCCATTCCAATTCGTGGCTCAATCATATCATCTCAATTCCATTTTAGCATTATCCCCAATTATATATGGAGTTAAAGAAAGAAAACCCAAGGCTAAAAGACCCAACTCGCAACCCAGACATCTAGCCTTAAAGGACTATTGGCGTCATCTGCCGCTTGGCGGCTAACTTGTACCGCCAAGCGGTGCATCAATTTCTGGGTTGAACCCAGACTCTCTTGCACCAACGGGAACCTCAAAATTTTCCCAACTCATTGCCAATCGTGAAGTTTCATACAATATGGCATTTCCTCATGTGCATAGTGTTTAAGCATATTCAGTCTCATACATGCATCAAAATCAGTACAATTGCCATAATTAAATGACATTCCCATTCATTCAAAATCAAGACAACCCTCATACTCATGAAATCACTAATTCATCCACATATCATTACCATAGTGATAGCTCATGCAATTTATAAAGCACATGTTCAATGAGATTATATAAATCCTGAAAACACCAACACATGTTGTAGAGATCAATCACAATTGTAGAACTGGGAAAATAAGCACATGATTCATGCATCGCCTGGTGGGCCTTCAACGCCACCAGACGGTTTTTGGAAAAAATTCCAGAAATCTAAGAATTTCGCGAAAGAGAAAGAAGCATACATGAATCCATACATAACGTAATTATATAATTACAATCAAGCTTGAGTTTCAGCTCCTTTAACCTAGAATTCCCGCTCCAAAAGTGCTCTTAGAATCATTCCTTGCACCGTAATTAGTCTACCATTTGATCTTGTAACTGATAAGCCCTACCTCTTTGGCTTCCATGACGGCTAGGGTAAAATGTGAATAGAGACTACTTTGTGCTAGCTGTTCAAACGCATAATCACCCTATTACTACACAACCATCAAGTCAACTCATGTTTCTTGGCATTTCATGCACACCATGCTTTATAATTTCGTATCCCACAACCATGCATGCATGCAAAAAACATTAAATAATAAAATTAACACACTAATGGCATGCACAAAACTCAAACCCAAGTCCTCTCAACACCACTCCCACGCTCAACCACCTGAGCTACCATTACTCCTTTTCATAATTCTCCGCATTAATTACTATAAAGTTCCCTTTAATTAATTTATATTAAATATTTTTTTGGGTCTTACACATAACGTCATCATCTTGCAACATAATGAAATAAAAGTGTTGTTTGAAGAAAATATAAATATGATGAGCGATGCTTTCAAGGCATTCAATTATAAAAGATTAGTTGAATATGTATCTAGATATGCCTTATGACTCATTGCTTAAGAGTTAGATATAGTTAAGCACATAGGATTTGATAATGAATGTTGTGGTTACATTTTGAGATAAACATATGGTCTTCCATATGCCTATGAATTAGTAGGGTATGATTCTGGGATGATTTCTCTGCCTGAAATTCATATAATGTGGACTAGATTGACCTTTTCAAATATCTCATCTTCTCAAGCGCATGGGCATTTATGCATTTAAGGAAACTTGATCTCGTGCTCAATCATTTTAAGGAAGTTGACATCGCAAAGGTCACAGTCAAACATGAGTTACTTGATATTGTTTGTCCTTATGACATCAATGTTACTACCAATGAAAGATAGTACAAATTACAAAAAAATTTACTTAAGTGAAGGAAGGGCAAGTTAAGCTTACAAATGTTGGGGAGAAGAGCTTCGCGGATGTAGGGTGAAAAGAAAAGCGTGGGCCGAATGTGGGGAGAAGGTGCCTTGCGGATGTGGAGTGAAGGAAACTTGCGGCGTAACAACATCTAAGTTAAATTTTGAGGTGGACTCGTTCATTAAATACGAGAAAAAAAAATGTTTTATTTAAAACCCAGAGTAAAGTAAAAATTATAAAATGTTTTGGAATACAAGAGAACTATTTGGAGATGCAGGGAGAAGCTCCCTAAAACTTGTCACCTAGAAGCCCACTCCAAAAGCCCAAACCAAAAGTAGGTTGGAGTCTAACAGGGCAGTGAGTTTCCTGCCTCTCTTGTAGAAACATATTGCCATGGCATACCCCACATTACATGCTTTGAAGAGCCTGTTTCTTAAGCAAAGAAATGATGGTGGAACTGCACAACTGCCACATAGCCAAAAAAATGACCCTAAACCCTATATATATAAACTTAAATTTTATTTTATAAATAATTATGGAAGATTAAATTAGATTTAAAATTCAATTATGATACGAGTTCGAGCAATGTTTGATTGTTTAGAAAATATGTGAAGAAGTTAATGATGTTTTGGTCGGAGGCTGTTGTCCTTGTTAATAAGATATAATTTTGGCATGAAAAGGAGACAAAATATGAACCAATTCAAAACTATTGAAGACCCGTGAAAGTATAGCACATGGCTAAGGCGTGTACTTTACCTAATCATAAAATGCGACAAACGATTTATGCTCTATTGATTTCTATAGATAACACTCACCAAACTATGTGTCCCTGTGGTGGGGACGAATATAATTATCTTTGAAATACACTACGTAACCCACTTTAAACAAAATTAGAAGATAATAAGTAAAAATTTAATTTTTTTAAGTACATATTGCGCACAGTGTATTAAAGTTGACAATTAATGAGTAATATATCTTTCTTGGATATGACTTTTACTTACCAAACATTGTTTTAATAATGTCGGAACCATCATATTCACCCGTATCCCACTCAGATTAAAGACTAATAAAAATTTTCTTTTAATGCTCTGTTATTTTCTGGATTTTTTCTTTTGAGAATTAAAGTTAATGCTTTGGAGTACATTAACTATAAATAGTCACATTTAATAATGAATTTATAAAACGCAATTTGAATTTGTTATTTTTTTACATTGAACAGGAATTGTACTTACAAATTTCCTCTTAATCATAAACCACTGATTAATTATGCCGCACTGATTTAATTCGGCAGTTTCTTTTCGTGTAATAATTCGCCAGTTAATCATAGATTAAATTATATGAAAAGTAAATAAAAAAGTATTAGCATATTTTTTATAAACATTACTAAATATGAATTAATTTAATATTGATTACATTATTATAAATTAGAATACAAGTTTGGAGATTACGACTCTTTTTCTTATTTTCTCAATTAAACATTCTTATAATGTTTTCTTTTTTCTTCTTTAAAAGAGCTCTCATTCTCAACCATTACAAATTACTATTTTATCTTATTTTTTAAATGAATATTAAAATTAAAAATTATATATTGAAATATAAGTCAGTAATAAGTTCTCTTTATCCAAGTCGGATTTATAAGAATAAATCGGACGTAAATTCACCTATGAGAGGCATTAATTGTTTATCTCATTTAAAATTTGAACCTATTGACATTTGTTATCGAGATCTTCTGTATTCATATGTTCTCATTCTCAATTCAACCATTTCAAATTGCTCTTTTACGATCATGTTTTTAATAAATATTAAAATTAAAAGTTATATATTGAAATTTAAGTCAGTATTAAATTCTCTTTATCTAAGATTTGTAAGAATAAATTAGACTTAAATTTACCTATTAAATTTTTTTAACCAGAGTCATTGATTTGAAATTTGAACTACAGTGTCATTTGTTATCAAAATTTTTTCAATTTACATGTTTTATATTTTCAACATGAGAGTAATGTTGTAGATTTACATTTAATATAAATTTATTGTATATAAATGAAGCAAACATGTCCTTATTTAAGTATATTTTATAGGGGTAAATCAGGTCGAAATACACATTTAAATACTCCGGTATTCACCCATCATGTACAGGTGCAGCATTTAACTTTGAGGTCAGCTTTGGGTGACTTTTAAAGTTCAAATGTAGAAGTGTTGGCCTTCTTAAATGCGTGCAGAATTTATGTGGACAATTCTTTTTCTCTTCTGAATGTTTTGTTGGGAAAGAGGCAGAAAGAAAATGAGGGTAGGGGAACAAAAGAAGAAAGAAATTCTAAAGAGGGATTTAACACAAACACCCTCTCTACCGAACAAGTAGAATAAATTCAGTAAAAGGCACTTAAACAATGTCACATGGGCCTCACACCGTCCTCTGAGCTTTATTCCAAATGGATGGCCACACACATATCTGTAAACGACGCATCATCACAAGGTTTTTCTTTTCACTCCAAATTCCTGTCCAAACATATATCAAACATGTCTAGAAGACCCATTAAATGTGTTCCCAATTTCAATCCCCTAATGATTCAACAGAATGGAGCTTGAGTTAGCCAGCAAATCCAAATAGGTCGCCACATTGTCGAACAATAATGCCTTAGCTGTATTTTAGAAGCTTGCTTCTTCTTTTGGAAATCAAAAGCTCAAAATACAAAAAGATGGGATGCCGAGTTTTCATGATGGAAGAAGGGAATGAGGAATTAATGAGTTTCCATAAACAATAAACACAATGTTTCTCTTCACATGCTTGGGCGTTCAAGGGTCCATAACCTACATCTTTCAACTTCAAACACCTTTTGCTCATCTGGTGTAAGCAACACCGTAATCTACGACGCTTAATGCATCCTATCAAAATCCAATCTCCTCGTTGAATATGAACAATAATCCAACAAGAGTTAAAGTTCCAATCCTTATTTTTCATAATAATGCTACAATGTTAAGCCTTTTTCTATTATATGACAATGGGTAAGACACACTCATATATATATATATATATATATATATATATATATATATATATATATATATATATATATATATTATTAATTATAAAATAAAAATAATTATAAATATTTTTTTATAAAAATAAAAAAATTAAAATATACATATATATATATATATATATATATATATATATATATATATATATATATATATATATATATATAAATCCCACATTAAATAATAAAGGTTTATTAAATAATTTTAATAAAGATAAGTATTTTATCTTTTATTAGATAATTAAGGTTTTATTTAAATAAAGTGGGAAAAATAAATATTTGATTTATATTTTTGCGGATAAGTGAAAATATAAGACATTTAGAAATGTATCAACATAATCAATTATCAATAAAGTTGGTTACTTCAATTACAAATGCAAGTACAAATTTCAAGCACAATCCACTTCTGAAAGTCTTTTAATAGAAGGCTCTACCGAGTTAAAAAAGAATCCTTTTGGGGAATAAACCTTCCCTTTTGGGATTAATTCTTTGGTGTAGACTCATTCCGAAGGTTGGAGACATTCATCATTATTCTTTATTAGTGCTTAAAATGTATAGGAGTAACTAACTACCTTATTCACGGGATTTGACATAATGTATCTTAACTCATTGTGATTTTTGCTATTCAATTTATTTCTTTTCCATACTTTTGTTTTCTACTCTCGATCTTAACTACATGATAATTATTGATTTCATATTTGTGGGTCTTTCAAATCATTGGATACGATAGTAGAACCAATATTAGAATAGACTACTAATGATTATGTATTTAGAGGCATATAGTACAACATTGGTCATTCTTAACATTTGAACTTAAGGCTTAATGCAAACTTTTAATAAGAAAAGGTCTAAAACATTAGGATTATATTAAAGTTTAGACTTATCTCTAAGACATTAGGACTTATTACATAGTGGTGTGAATGCTAGAGTAAGAAATTATTGTTAGTGTTTTCATACATGAAATCCAACCCTAGTGAAGTTTGGATATTATCTCTTATACTAATTTAAGGATTGAAGGGATTAAACAAAATTCTATCTTAAGTTTTAAAGCACAAGTGAAATTCTTTTGTTGAATGATAAGATTAATTGAAATGTTATTTGCTCTTGCGTTAGTATGATGGGTTGACCTGAATTTTTCTTATTAACATTAGCTTTCATGAGAACATGAAAAAGTTTAAAGTTTGGGATATTTTGATAATTGACATTATCACATTTTTATTATGTTTACTTTTTATCATTTATTGGTATTTTTAATATTATATTTTTAAATAATTAAGTGTTTATTAAATAATTTTACAAAAAATAACTATTTTATCTTTTATTAGATAATCAAGTTTTTATTTAATAAATTGGGAAAGATAAGTATTGTTTATATTTTACAGATAAATGGAAATATCATAGATTTAAGAAGGTATCAACATAATTAATTATCATTAGAGTTGATTACTTCAATTACAAATTCAAGTACAAATTTTAAACCCATTCTAATTTTGAAAGTCTTTAAATAGAAGGTTCTACACAATTAAAAATAAACCCTCTTTTGGGGAATAAATCTCCCCTTTTGGAGAAAAGAGGGAACTTAATTCTTTAGTGGACATTCATTCCAGTGGCTGGAGAGATTCATCATTATTCTTTTTCTAAGTGTTTAAAATATATAAGAGTAACTAACTCCCGTATTCATGATGGTTGGACATAATGTATCTTAACTCTGTTTTCTGCTATTCAATATATTTCTTTTCTATACTCTTGTGTTCTATTTTTTATCTTAACTACATGATAATTATTGATTGCATGTTTATAAGGATCTAATCATTGGACACGATATTATAATCTTGACTAGAATAAAACAACTAATTGATTGGGCATCTAGTTATAGTAGTTATAGAGTTCATCACTGGTCATTCCTAACATCCAAATTTAATGCTCAATGCAAAATTTTAATAAGAAAAAGTCTAAGACATTAAGGTTCTTATTAATAACTTTAAACTTGTCTCTAAGACATTAGGAATTGTCTCTACCTTATATTTTAATTTCATAAATTTAATTTGTTTTCTATAATTTTGATTTTTCTATATATAAAAATTAGTATATATAAAAAATAAAGAGAAAAATATATAAAAAATTTAAACCAAAATTGGTAAATAAAACACAATTGACTAGAAAAAATGCAAGTCCTAAGCAATGATGCCAAAAGCTTGTTACAATATTGGCAAGTATACTAAATCGTTCAAGTAATAAAATGGGAAGTTCAGATATTGTAATCGCAAGAGACTCACATTGTTCAAAAATATTATGTTTATTCACTAATTAAGGCTACGAACTTTAAAATAATGAAAAGTATTGATTTTGTTTATAAAATAATTCTAAAATGTAGAAAGCAATTAAATTTATCTAATACTTATGAGGTAAAGACTTCACTGGGGTTGGATTGCATGCATCAAATCAATATGAAAACACTAACAACATATTTCTAATTCCTGACTCTAGCATTCACACCACTATGTAACAAGACCAAATGTCTTCAAGACAAGTCTAAACTTATTAATAAGAATCCTAATGTCTTAGACCTTTCCTTATTAAAAGTTATCATTGAGTTTTAAGTTTGAATGTTAAGAATTACTAATGATGTACTATATGTCAAGATGCACAATAAATTAGTTGTTTATTCTTGTCTAGGTTCTAATATCGTTTCCAATGATTAGATACCCATAAAAGTGCAATCAATAATATCATGTAGTTAAGATCGAGAATAGAACATAAGAGTATGGAAAATAAATATATTGAATAGTAGAAATCACAAATATTGAAGATGCATTACGCCTAAACCCCGTGAATACAGGAGTTAGTTACTCTTATATATTTTGAACACTAGAAAAAGAATAATGATGAATGCCTCTAACCTCCAGAATGGGTCTCCACCAAAAAACTAAGTTCCCTCTATTCTCCAAAAGGGAAGATTTATTCCTCAAAAGGGGTTTTTGTTCTTTGCAATCCTGTAGAGCTTTTTATTTAAAGACTTTTAGAAGTAGACTAGGCTTGGAATTTGTACTTGAATTTGTAATTGAAGTAACGACCTCTATTTATAATTGATTGTGTTGATAACTTCTTAAATCTCTGAGATTTCCACCTATCTGCAAAATATAAACCAAATACTTATGTTTTCTAATTTATTAAATAAAATCTTAATTATCTAATAAGATAAAATACTTATCCAAAAATTATTTAATAAACCATTAACTATTTAAAAGGATAGAAAGAAACATAATAAAAACATGATATTGCCAATTATCATTCTTGTTTAGATCTTGAGATCAATTGTGGCAGTAAGACCCTTTGCTTCAAACGTAATTCGTTTAATTTTACCACGTTGATCCTAAGATTTAATCTAGAGCTAGAAAACAAGGTCGTCATGGATACTTTTCATTTCGAAAAAAGATTTTTTTTGTAAGCCCATATTTATTGGATATGTGTAAATTTAACATTAATAAATGATGCTTTATGGAACAAAATGAGGGTAAAGATACAAGATATTGTTGGTATCGAGTAGCGGAATGTTTGGCGTTTGGACAAAAACCAAGAGGGAGGGTGAATTGGGTTCTTAATAAAAAATGTGCTTTTAAAATTTTCCCTTTTAATATCAAAGATCAATTAAAATTCTTTCCTTTATTTTAATAAAGAGAGTAGAGAAGAGAAAATTGCACAAAGAATTTATACTTGGTCGGATCAAAAGACATTACGTCCAATTATTAATCTCTCAAAAACGAGATTAACTCAATCACTACAATAAACCAAACTTACAATCAATGATAAGAAAGATTAGGTTTAGAAAACACCTCTCTTGAATCACACAAGAGATGAAGACACCTCCCTTGAAATCCACAATGGATGAAAACACCTCCTTTGAATCACACAAAGGATGACTGACTTCTCCTAGCAACAACAACAACACTCAATCACTCAAGATCCCACTTGATGAAAGTTATCGTCCTACCCACACTAGGTTTTTCAAAGCCTTCCCACAGAGAGTTCTCAAGTACCCAGAATTCTCTAAATTCTGTATTTGATAATGAAAGCCTACCACTCTATTTATAGAAGCCTATTTAGGAATTAGGTTAAGAATATGAAAAGTTAAGTCACAACTGCCATAGATAATCGATTATCATAAGTGATAATCTATTATCAAAGAAACTTTTATGAAAATATTTTTCTCGCTGTGATAATCTATTATCAGTCAGGATAATCTATTATCAGCAGGTGATAATCGATTATCACATCGGCAGTGATAATCGATTATCAGCAGTGATAATTGATTATTCTAGAGGCTTTTCTAAAAAATCAGTTTAATTTGAGATAATCGATTATCACTAAGAATAATTGATTATGCTAGTGAGTTTTGCAAATAAATAAAATTCTCTTGGTACTCTACTACTTGGGTTTTGCCTTTTGACTCTTGACATGCTAATTTAACTATTTTAAATAACATACACAGATTACAAGACCTAAACAACTAAACCCTTAAGTCTTCAATACATCATTTGAATCAAAGCATTCTTTTAAGTCTTCAACATTTTTTCATGCATCATCATCAAGTCTTCCATACTTCTTCATAAGTCATCATCATCATAATCAAAACTCCTTATTGGAGGAAGATATCCATCTTCTTGTTTTTGTCAACAATCTCCCCCTTTTTGATGATGATAAAAAATTACTGAAGACTTGTGATATGTCCTGTTCTTAATAAACAACTTAAGAGAAAATAATAGTTAATCCAAATAAAAGATAATTAATTTTTCTATCCTTTTTAAAACATAAGGTATTACAAGATATCAATAAACACATATCTTCCCTTTAAATAGGTACCACTTATCATAAGATAATAACACAAATATATCTCCCCCTTTTTTATCATAATTAAAAATGAATTCTTTAGACAACTCCCCTTAAATCAGATAACTTAAGTTTCCCTTAAAAGAATTGTTTAAGATATAAAACTCCTCCTACATGTAATATTTCTCCTTTTTGATACAAACATTTCAAGAACAAATACTCCCCCTTAATCAAAGACTCCCCCTAAATGAAAGAGAGACTCTAAAGA
>Ga0099822_1001085_pt1 | contig 30125 bp, 11 predicted proteins | sample CowpeawhiteBW_FD_76839 | JGI IMG/M metagenome (GOLD analysis project Ga0099822, IMG submission 76839) | Root nodule microbial communities of legume samples collected from California USA - Cow pea white BW | ecosystem: Host-associated > Plants > Roots > Nodule | place: USA: California | collected... | reverse complement strand
TCTAAAGGGTCAGTGAGTCTCAAGTAGAGCAAACTGACCCAAGTGGTGAGAGTAGCGGGAGGCCCTAGTCTTTGGCAGGATAATGGCCTTAGACGCTTAAAGGCTAACCTTGTGTGTGGTAGGATGAAACCCATTGGCAATAGCTCTGCAGAGCAGTAGAGGCCACCACAAGTGCAAGCGTCCAGTGAATCCGATCCTAGTATATGTATCCGGATAATCGAGTCATAGAGTCTTGCTTATTTGTTATAATGTGACTCTTGTACCTACTGTGTTGTATGTTCGGACTGTTTCTAAATATTTAGCTGCAATAATATGCATAATTTAATTCACTCTAGCTTACCCTGCTATTTCTTTTGTGTGTGTGTCCTTGTTCTGATTTCCCTTTTGCGATGATCACCATTGCTGGGAGCAGATGGAAATACTTCTGGAGGTAGGACTGATGGTGGTAGCGGTGCAACTTAGTGGGCTCATTGATGTGGCCCTCGAAGGACTATTCTATGGTCCTAGTGCCTCTGTAATCCCTTGCTTTAGGAGCTTTTATTTTGCATATCTGTGAACTTTGTTGTTTCTCTTTTTGGCTATGACATGGTTATATGCCTAGCACCCCTTTCAAGTACATTTGTGGATGACTGTAACAGTTGGGATTCTTATGTATGTTGTTCTAAATCTGACTGCTCTTTATTATGACTGTGTGATGTTTTATTTAGTAGGTTTTATCTATTCAAATGGGATGTCACAAATATTGTAAAAGAAAAAGATATAAAAGATGGTTAAAATGGTAAAGTTAGCTATTATTTTTGCAAATCTTTATATGTTAGTGTGGATAGAGATTTTATTCAATTCTTTAAATCTTTCGTCGCATATATTTTTAAATCAGTAAAATGAAACATAAAAAATAACGAGAATTTATTTGTACAAATCACAAAATTTATAAAATCAGTGTAAACGAACACTAACTTAATGCCAATGTTGTCATTATCGCTACATCTGGTTTGCAATTTTAGTTTTTGGTTCCCATTATTAGTGTAAAATTTCTATCTATCACCATTAAATACTACTATACCTTTTTTACGCTCTTACATTATCTTTGTCGTTACTACCACTTGCGACCACCATTACCTTTACTCCAAGATTCAAGTAGGTCTATTTATAGGTCTTAATTTTTAATTATTATATATGGTTAAATGAATCAAATATCAACATTTTTCGTTTTTAATGCAATAAAAATTTATATAATTTTTGTACAAAAACTTAAATTATATTATTTTTCTTTAAACCCCGTTAATGATTATGGTACTGAAATACATGTTTATGTACAAAAATTTTAAAATTTTATTACTTTTATATTGATCAAACTAACTTATAAACTAGACATATATAAGCCAGTAGCCAGTTTATAAGCTTTACAAAATTTAGTTTTTATGTAAACTAAAATATTATTCTTGATAATTGTTTGTTTAAAAAGCAAAATAAAAAGATAGATTCCATTTATGTATTTGTTTTTTGAAATGATAACAATTGTATTAACAAATGAAAAATGTTACAAAATACACTTTAATATTTTATTTAAAAAAGAAAAAAATTACATTTATAATAAAAACAACGAAAAATATTTTTTTATTTAATTGTCTATTTTATCACTTAATTATCACTACTAGAATATGATTTTTTTTTTTACATAAGTTATTTTAGAGATTTTTATATTGGTTGATAAGGTGATATAGAAAGAGGATCTTTACCCCACTTATAAGGTATAACTAACGTAAAAGGTGTTTCTAAATTAATTATGACTGTAATCCATGTATACAACTAAATAAATTACTTAAAGTTATTATTTATACAGAGAATAATGTTTTTAATATGGTGTTATTGTTTCAAACTTCTCTTATTTGAGCCTAATTACATATTGAAAAATCTATAGTTCATATGATTTGTTATGTGTTACAAATTCAATCGTAAGTCTAAGTCTCACATTGAATATTAATGAGAAAATTGAGCATCATATGAGGATGAAAACCCATAAATTCATCATCTTAATGTTTTGATTTGAGAGTGATGTCATTCCCTAATGTGTTGGTTGAGTTCATGTCTCTTTGATGTTGTATTTTTTTAATGATCATCTCTCATATAAACGACAAAATTATCATAAGAGTTAAACTATCTACATTTCAAAACTTTAGAAATATATGACACTGAAATTTGAACAAAAGATAGAAAAAACACACATGTAGTGATACTCAAGATAGTTTCAAATCAGAATATAGATATAAGATTTAAGTAAGTTTGAAATAAAGAGATGTATGTAAGAGGTTAGTCTAATAGTTCATGAATAAACCTATATAAAAAACATGCTTTAAGATAATGTATTTGTGGATTTTTCTTCTTTTATGTTGCTTATTTTACTTATTCATATTCAATATAAGACTTCCAACCCACATTTGAGTTACTAACAATTAGAAATGAACTAGAATTAAAGTAAAAATCTTAAAAATGATAATTAAAGAGTAATAAATTAATTTATGTGATAAATTGTATCCCTTATTAATAACCAATTTTAGTAGAAAATATAATCGGTCACTATAATAACCAATTTAAATATTTACAAGTTAATTTATAAATTGGTTTCTAAATTTGTTTCATTAGTGACAAATTTACATGCAAATTTAGAGACAATTTTTTTTTTAACTAAACTTGATAGCTAATCTTAGTAATCAATTTGGAATCAATTCACTATACTATCTAATTTATGCACCGATCTAAAAATGATTTTAGTTATTAATAATTTTTAATTTATAAATTAATTATGTAATTATATTTTGTCACTAATTAAACCACACGATAAATAAATTGACAAATTTAAATTTTCAATAAAAGGAGACAAAGAGGCATATTGATTAAAATTGAAAAATAAAGATTTTGTAGATACACCAATAGTTAATGAAAAAAATAACAATTATGATTTTAGTGGCTCATTATTTTTTACATTATTGTTTATATAGAAATATAAACATTATCAGTACATGGTGTTTTTTTAAGTTGGATGTTGAAAATTAATCTAAATTTAATCAAATCCAAATCACTTGTACCCGTATAAAAAGAATATACGTTTTAAAAATGAGAAAACTAAGAAAAAGTTTGGGAAGGGAAACGTATTGTATCTAGTAGTAAAATTAGTGATATTTTTTTAATAACGTTTTAGATTCCTCTAAAAAAAATGTCTCATTGGAACAACATTAATATTTTTATGGAATAAACTAAAATTTATGGAATATATTAGTGTGAAAAAGATCTCCAGGGTCAATTGTGCCACGGTTTATGACGTGGATCTATATAGCTCAGTAAGAGCTCATATTCCATTTTAATTTAGAAAAAACAAGGTTAAATTATCCTTTTATTTTGTTTCTCACGTTTTTCGTTGTCTCAATTTGGTCCTATTTTTTTAAAAATGATTCAATTTGGTCATCACCGTTAATTTTGACCAGACGGTATTAAAGTCAATGCCACGTGTCAATTTCTGGTTTTTTTTTTTATTTTTTTTAATATTTTTCGATTTTTTTTTTTTATTTTTTTTATTTTTGACACGTGTCATTTCACCGTTGTGCCACGTGTCAAAGTGACTCAATTTGGTCCCTATCTTTGTTTTTAGTTTCAATTTAGTCCCAATTTTTGTAAGAATGAAACAATATTGTCCCTCCTTAGATTGAAACTCAATTTAATCTTTGTATACAACTTACGATGATTTCTTAATAAAATTGACATGTTTATTAAATATTTATAGAAATATTTTTAAATAAATTTTTGTTAGTTTTATTATTAAACAAAGTTAAACCCCAAACTTAATTTCAAAAATTAACAATTTTGTCATCATATATAAAGGTATCAAGTGTATCATATTATACAAACTTGATAAAGATTAAAAATCAAATAACTTGTCACACATAAATTTAGGAACTAAATTTCAAGTTCAAAACAAGATCAAAGTCTAATGTTTTATGTAGAATTTAAAGTTAATTTAAAATATTTATAGAAATATTTAATAAAAACTTTAATTTTAGTAAGAATATCACCATAAAATTTATAAAAAAGTAAATTCAGTGTCAATTTGAGGAAGGACAATATTGCTTCATTTTTACAAAAATTGAGACTAAATTGAAACTAAAAACAAATATAAGGACCAAACTGAGTCACTTTGACACGTGGCACGACAGTGAAGTGACACGTGTCAAAAAGAAAAAATTAAAAAAATATAAAAATATATAAAAATATAAAAATATAAAAATATAAAAAAAAAACAACAGAAATTGACATGTGGTGTTGACTTAACACCGTCTAGTCAAAGTTAACCGTGAGAACTAAATTGAGTCATTTTTAAGAAAATGAAGACTAAATTGAGACAACGAAAAACGTGAAGACTAAAATAAAATTTCATGACAAATAGAAGGACAAAAAAATAATTTAACAAAAAAAAATTAAGAAAATTGAAATTCAATCATTTTACAAAATAAAAGTATATACTAGTCCTAATTACTATAAATCCAAACTGCAATAATGATGTAGAATAAGTTTATTAAATAAAATAAATGCATATTAAAAGTTAAATAATTATGATACGACAAACATAAACGACCATTAATTGCTATAATCGTTTATTTGTTTTTAAATATATAAATACTTTAAATAAAGTAATCATGACAATTTTGTGATTCTCTTGTAATGTCACACCAATTCAACACTCTACCAAAATTCACTTTAATATTAATATTAAAATAAGTATTAAACTTGATTTTACAAGTTTTGTAACTTATCTCATATCATTAAATAAAACATTATTTCTGTAATTTTTTTTCAAATAAAAAATACATATTTTTAAGCAATGTTAATAATGTTGTTCCCCGTACAAATTTTACTAAACAACTTATTAAATAAATGTATTAAAAATAATCTTTGGTATTGGCAAAGACAAATAATCAATTCATTCATATTTTTGAGTAACAAAAAGAAAAAGAAAAATGCATAATTTCCTTCTTTTACATTAATACAATACCAATCACCATTTTTATCCAAAATTCAAGAATTAAAGGCATTAGTTTTATAAAATATATTTGATTAAATTCAATAAAATCACTGTAAACAGATAACAGATAAGTGGTTGTTATTTATTTATCCAAAAAAATTTGATTATTCTCTTGATGGTTTTAATTGAGAAGATCGTTTCGTTTTGTACTATAATTTTGAAAATGAAAAACTTGTAATACAGATCTGATATGTTCAGAAAGAAAAAAAAGTGTTACATTTGGAACTTGAGTAATCAAAGCCAGATAAAACAGTGATTAAACACTAATAATAACTTTATCTAAGGTAACATAATTTTCTACTAAATAAAAAGACAACATTAGTAACAGTGAAGAGAGAGTGAGATCAGAATTGAGATCAGAGAGACAGAATAATAAATAAAAATAATAAAAATAATAATAATAATAATAATAATAATATAAGAAAAAAAACGTGTAGGAGGAAAATCTATCACCAAAACATGACTATAAAGGACCCCTTTATCTCTGCATCTATTGCCCCTCACAGACTCTCTCTCTCTCTATTTTATTTTCTTTTTCTCTGTTTCTCTCTCACTCACTTTCTCTGTCTAGAATGCCTCTATTCTCCTGTGTCGGTGACACTGTGATAGAAAGGATATAGAGAAGAGAAGCATTGATAGGCACAAATTGTGAGAGACAGAAGAGAAAGCAGAGAGAAAGTTTTTTCCATGTTTGGGGGAGAGAGATCTGCAATATAAGTGTCATTCCCAACAAGGGCATTGCAGAATTTTTATTGCCATTTCAACGCCATACAAAAAGCACACACACAAAACCAAAACTTTCACTCTTTCAACTTTTCTTCTCACTTTCTCTCCTCTCACAATGGTTGATTCGGAGCCCAAGTTCTTCATCCCGGAGTCAATCCAGGGCGTGAATTTCGACGTGACGGCGCAGATGAGGATGGTCTGGGAGGTCATAAAGGCGCCGCTGATCGTGCCGCTGCTGAACATGGCGGTGTACATTTGCCTCGCCATGGCCCTCATGCTCTTCATGGAGAGGGTCTACATGGGCATTGTCATCATCCTCGTCAAACTCTTCTGGAAGAAACCCCACCAACGCTACAAGTTCGAACCCCTCCAAGAAGACGAGGAACTCGGCAACACCAACTTCCCCGTCGTCCTTGTTCAGATTCCCATGTTCAATGAAAAAGAGGTCTGCAAAAGATTCTCTTCTCTTCTCCCATCTCTCTTTTTTCTCTCTCTCGAAATCACTCAAAAGCAAAATCTCACTCTCCATACATGATTCTAGATCCCACATTGGAGAATGATAGAATTAAAACAGTGTATATAAATGATTGAGTATTAGCTCAGCGTCGAAACTAGTGTTTGTACTAACGCTTATGTTATTATTGGGTTTGGTTAATTATTGGTTCAGGTGTACAAGGTGTCAATTGGAGCAGCTTGTAATCTCTCATGGCCCGCGGATCGTCTCGTCATTCAAGTGCTCGACGATTCAACTGACCCTGCCATCAAGGTTTTTATTATTATTTTTTTTTCCACTTTTTTTAGTTTAATTTTCATTTTATGCAAAATTATTACTATTATTATTATATTAGTATTGGGATTATGTTTGATTGGAGTATAATGTTGGTAATGCATTTATGATTTGTGGGGTTTGGTGTATGAATTGATTGAATCTGTGTGGAAGATTTGATTTGGAACTGTGATTGCAGCAAATGGTGGAGATGGAATGCCAGAGATGGGCAAGCAAAGGGATAAACATAACGTACCAAATCAGAGAGACTCGTGGTGGATACAAAGCTGGTGCTCTAAAAGAAGGCCTAAAACGTAGCTATGTGAAACATTGCGAGTACGTGGCAATTTTCGATGCTGATTTTCGTCCAGAACCAGATTTTCTCAGACGTTCCATTCCCTTCTTGGTGGGCAACCCCGACATTGCTCTTGTTCAAGCTCGTTGGAGATTTGGTAAATAATAAAAGAAAAAAAAAACATTTTACCAATTCTTATTATTACTACTTTGTTTTTCTTTCTTAACACAACAACTCCTTAGTGTCGGTGGCATTTAATTTTAATTACAAAACATTATTAACATTTATTACATTTATTATGTAGACTTTCACTTTCCCCTTTGTCCCGGTTTGACCCGGCTAGCCCACAAAACAAACCCTTCAATCACGGGTGGGGACCACCAGCGAGCCATTGTGAAGGTTGTCTCCTTCACGATCATGTCCCCATTCGCAACAGTAACATAACAAGTGAAACAGAGTGTCAAGAACAAACAAATAAAAAGCTTCACTCTTTTTTCATCCACTCTTGCTGCCAGCTCACAAAAATCTAACCTTTCATTGCTAATGCACACACAAATATGATATAATAATAATAGTAGTGAGATTGCGATGAGATTAGATTTTTATAAGGGTAGTTAAAAGATGAAATTTTTACTGTGTTGTGCTGCTTCTGATGTTTTGGGAGAGACTAATTACAATTAGTGTTTTAATGGGGGTAGTTTAGTCAATTTAAGTGGATCAACTCTTGGTGTTGTGCTAGTAGTAGTATCTTTCCACATCTTACAAAAGGTTATGATGGGGTGAAAACTTGGAACATCTCGCTATGAATAAGTTACAAAAATGGTATTAAATCTATCTTTCTTTTTGTGGGGTTCATAGAGCGACCCACGCAGTCTGACACTTTTTTTTTTTTCATCACTCTAGGGGTAACCATTTGGGGAAGAACATAGAACATGGTGAGAGGGGTAAAATTGTCATTTTCAGCTTCCATCCAAACTTCAAAGTTCCCAATCCAGCGAACCCACTTCCCACGTGCCTTTGCAGAATTTTTTGGTTTAGATAAAAAACAAAAAATAAAAATTAACAGTGAGTAGAGTACCATGTGCCTCATAGTGGACCTTACTCCCCCTTGCCGACACTTCTCAAATTCCCCTTCTCTCTTATTACATCACCCAAACTCATAACATTAATCAAATTAATCAAATTAAATAATAATCTTAGTTAAGTACAATTTATATATATTATTTGAGTTATATAATAGTGCAATATTGTTCTTATAGTATTCATCAAGAATTAGTGTTGGTTTATTAAAATTCTACAACTCCACTCACTCACATTCTCAAATTAAATTAATTTGAGCAACATTTATTTGCAGAAAGAAAAAAAAATGAATGTTGTGATGACATGTGCAAGTGTGGGGCCATTGCTGACTTTTGCTTTATTGTCGGTGTGGTCCATCACAGATGGCGTTGTTGTTGCATCTTTCCTTGATTTTGTGACATGTGAAAAAGTTAATTCAGTAACAAAGTAAAATCATATGATCACAAGTCAAAAACTTTCTTTTACCCTTTTATGTAGTTCATTCAAATTGTTAAATTGTTAATAGTTATCTAATCATTTTCGCCTTTTAACTATAAAGTTTGAATCTTGAGCGTGTTTTACTAACTGAGTAATTTTTATTTTTATTTTTTTTACAGTGAATGCTGATGAGTGTTTATTGACAAGAATGCAAGAGATGTCTCTGGATTACCATTTCACTGTGGAACAAGAAGTTGGGTCAGCCACTCATGCTTTCTTCGGTTTCAACGGTAATTCGTTTAACTTCTTTCTTTCTACTATTCCAAACATGTTGTTGACCTTACCTACCTCATGTGTTACATTACACAGTAGTACATGGTCATAGCATAGGTGATTCATGATTCATAGGTTGCTGTAGCATGATGTTTTTTTACTGGGAAAGTTTCTGATTTTGGACCTTAATGCAGGAACTGCTGGAGTTTGGAGAATAGCTGCTATTAATGAAGCTGGAGGGTGGAAAGACAGAACAACAGTGGAAGATATGGATCTTGCTGTTCGTGCTAGTCTTAGGGGATGGAAATTTTTGTACCTCGGAGACCTTCAGGTGAATCATTGTTCCATCTACTTCCAAGATGAACAATTAATACTTTGGACAATGGAGTTATATGAATCATGTGATCATGAACTATGATTTGTATTTTTTATACTAAGTAATTGTACTCATTCTGTAATGGCAGGCAAAAAGTGAGCTTCCAAGTACTTTGAGAGCCTTTAGATTTCAGCAGCACAGATGGTCCTGTGGTCCTGCAAATTTGTTCCGCAAAATGGTTATGGAGATAGTAAGGAACAAGGTGAGTACTTTTATTTTATTCTGTGTGTTCTGTAAGGAACAATGTACAATGTAAGTGTTTCTTTCTCTCTGCATGTTCTGATGTTTAAACATTTCTGCAGAAAGTTAGATTCTGGAAGAAAGTGTACGTTATATACAGCTTCTTCTTTGTTCGCAAAATCATAGCTCACATGGTCACTTTCTTCTTCTACTGTCTTGTGATTCCCCTCACAATCTTGATCCCTGAGGTTCATGTTCCAATATGGGGAGCGGTTTATATTCCTTCTGTCATCACCATTCTGAATTCAGTTGGAACACCAAGGTACTTTTTGCCCTTGTTTTTGACCTGGTTTTGCCATAGATGTTGCAGCCTTCAAAATTTGTTTCTAAAAGTTGTGTGCAACTTTGGCAGGTCCATTCACCTTCTGTTCTATTGGATCCTCTTTGAGAATGTGATGTCTCTGCACCGTACAAAGGCAACATTTATAGGTCTCTTGGAGTATGGAAGAGCAAATGAATGGGTTGTGACTGAAAAACTTGGTGACTCTGTCAACAGCAATAACAAGAATAAACCAGGAGATGCTGCCAAGAAGAATGCTGCCACCAAGGCACCCAAAAAGACTACTCGATCCAAATTTGTTGAAAGGTCAGTTTCTGACTTTTATTTTTACTTATTTGCCAGTAGTGACGAACCTACGTGTACACGAAGGTGTGCAAGTGTATTTACCGGTTTTGTTAAAATTATTATTAAATATCTGAAAAAGATTATTTTTCCTTCTAATTCTTTACTTTTACTTTAAAAGGTTACCGGATTGAGACCTAAATAATTTGTAATTGTCTCGACTGATTTAGGATCTTAGATCTGCCACCGATGTATGTATGCATTTGGCATTAGTTATGGTTCCTTGTCCACATCTCCATTGTGAATTTGTGAGTGTCAATCATGCACATACACACTGGCATAATGGAGATGTGTTCTAGACTGTGTGTGGCCAATAATTCAATGATTGCAAGGAAATAATTCCATAGGTTCCTACTTATTAGTGAATGGTTTCTAGATATTCTTCATTGTAACAGTTAAGATTCTCTTTGGGTAGGTAAACATTTATATGAAAATTTTTTAAGTCCACTTTCAAATCAACAGCATCATGCCATGCCACCCTAATCAAAACGTTTCTGTCACATGCACATGAATATGACAGAAGAATTTACAAAATAACATGCCCTTGTCTGGATCTCAGAAAACCCACACATCAAAAAATAATTTTAGCATGAACTCAAAATTTGTAGTAATCAAGGAGAAGTTAAGTTATGTCCCACTTTTCTACTCCATTATTTTAATCATCTCACTTTATTAAAATCCAACACAGGCCAAGTCAGAAAATGTACTTACTGTCTAAGCCAAATCATCATACTTTACATTATTGAGAACTTGAGGAGAAGTACCAAATGTACTTAAAGCTCTTAAACGTACTTAAATGTCTTAATTATGATTAATTTTTTTTTCTTGATTGAACAACAGACTTAACTTGCTGGAGCTTGGATTTGCTGCATTTCTCTTCTTATGTGGGTGCTATGATTTTGTGCATGGGAAGCACAACTACTTCATCTACCTCTTCCTTCAGACCATAACATTCTCAATTGTAGGATTTGGCTATGTTGGCACCATTGTGTAAAAGCTCAATGAGCCAAAAATTCTGAAAAAGCTACTTAAGTTTCATCAATGTTGTGTCCATATTTTTCTAGTTTCTCCTCAAAAAAATACATCATTGGGGGCTGATTTCTTCAACCAACAAAAAGCTGTGCCAAAGCATCTACACTACAGAGCTAGTTTAGAGCAAATCATTTTCAACTTTGGAAAGAAATTCAAAGTCATTTCCAAGATTTCATTGCCATCCATCAAGAAGATACAAAAATCACAGAAAAAGTGATGTTAATACTAGAATTGCATCACTCTGGCTTCAGGGAAGCTATTATGAAGATGTACCAAAAAGTGCTTAAGTTAGAGCCTTAGACATCATCAATTAGACAGTGTGATTTTGTTTGCATAGATTGTTTTGTGAGATCTTATAGTTATATATTTCGTGAGTCCTTTTATTTGTTAGGTTTGCTTAGTCTGAGCCAAATAATGTGGTGGATAAAAAATGCACTTCTAATTCATGTTATTTGTCATTTTTTTTCCCCAAGGAATGAATTTTATTTACCATACATGCAATTATTTGCTACTTTCTTTCACATTTTGTTTGTGTGGACAACTATAGAGTACAAATAAACTCTTCCTTTAATATTTTACCAATGTTTTTCTCCTTCTCCTCTTTATTAATACTTTAAATTTCCTTTTAAAATAACACTTTTTATCATATTGTTCCATCAGAAGTGGCTTCAATCTCCTTAAATCTCTTTAACTTCTCAAAAGTTCTAGACTTGAAAGACTCTATACCCTTTTGAATCTGTGTCAAATTTAACACAAATTCTTATTCCTTTTTATTCAAAATTTTGAAATCAGAAGAGTGACCACTTAAATGAAAAGTGGGGTGCAAAATTTTGCAATTTTTTTGATAAATTTCAGTTTAATAAAAGCAATTCTCTTGAAAAAAAAAATATTCATTTACCTTTTAGAATCTCTTACCTGAAACTGTCAAAAATAAGTAACTTGGTTACAAAGAGTGTGAATATGCTGCCTATGCTCTCTATCTTTAAGCTCTAATGCATATTTTTATTCACTCACACCTTTATGTTCTTTTTTTTTTCCTTACATGTATGATTTATTGTTTAAAAGATGCAATATATTTGATTACTTAACCTTCCGACAAGAAAACAAATAATTGCAAAATTTTCAGATAGCCCTTTCAAAGTCATTTTCAACAGTTCAGAAAAAAGGAGTTCCTTTGTTGTTGTTTTTTCAGTCTTTCCTTTGCACTTATTTTAATACATGTCATGTTATGAGGAAAAAGCATGGGATGCCATATTTCAATTTTTGATAATATCTTTCAACTTTTATAGAAACAAACATTAGGATAAGAGATCGCATCAGTTATGCATGTGCTCTTTGTTGTTCTCTAAAACTACACCATCAGTTTGCAAATCTTACCTTAGATTTAATTGATTTTACGAGGTTAAATTTGACCTAAAACTCATTTTTAAATATGGGGTTACAGCTTATTTTAGTTAAAAAAATTGATTTATTCTTTCGTCGACTAAAAATAAAAGTTAATTTAAAAAGTAAATAAGTGTGCAAACTTCATATTAGAATATAATTTTATAAAATTAAATTAGAGTTAAGTTCACTTCTTAACGAACATAATTATTTTCACTCGCTATATTTTCAACCAATTGTCTTAATAAATTGATTCAAATATAACTTTTTCTCAATATTGTTTCATCATGTTAATAAGAAGATATGTTCTTTTTTACGGGTTTTTTTAGGTCATAATACAGACAAAATACCAATAAAATCTAAGTTTAATTTATATAATTTTAACCTAAAATGATAAAAAAAAATAGAAATCTTTTTTTACGAAGTGTTTAACTTTTATTTATCTTTATTTTAAACAAACAATTAAATCCTTGTTACTTTTAACAAAAAAGTATCTAAAAAAAAGTAACCCTTTTGGAATTCTTTCATACTTAATAGTGTTCAATCTTAGTAACATGTGATGATAAGAATCATTAGTTGTCATTTTGGTTACTTAAGGCAAAAGGGTCATCATCATTAATGAATGTAACCTTTTTCACCAATTTTATAACCCTTTAAATTAATTACCGTCTAATAGTTTTGTTGGCATTGCACAAGTTATGAAGACACCACTCAATCTTAGTCCTCAATCCTCATATTATAAGGTGGGTGCTATTAATTAAACTAAGTTTCTTAAGGTTATTGGAAGGGGCCAACATAATTTTTACCCTTTAGTTTAAAAGGTGTGTCACAATGATTGTCCTTTTTTTGAATAAAGAAAGTGGATACTTTCAAGGTAAGATTTTTCTCAAAAAGCGTGTCATGTGATATAAAACAAAGGTCAAAGTAACAGCTGCATTTTACGTTAAAATCAAACCCTATTTCTTCTAAAGGGAATTGTGAAAATTTTGACCATAGTAGAAAAAAAATTTGAAACTTTTATGTGCAAGTTCAAACAAAGTAAAAGAACAACCAATTAGTCTTAAATTACACCAAAACATACAAAATGACCTAACTAATAATTGGGCAACAAATAAATAGACACATTTAGTTAACTTTGAGACAAAGTGTTAAAGACATATAAAATCCATTTTTTGGTGAATAAAGACAAGTAATAAAAACAATAATTGAATAAGAGAAATTGAATATAATACCTTTCATGTTTGATATATGCAGATACAACTCAATCCACATCTTAAGAAAATGTCTACAATATTGTAACACTGCACTATTTTATTTTATTTTAGTTTTGGATTTTAAACATTTATGTCTTTGGCAATTGATAATAACTTTTAGAATTTGGATTTTCTGGTAATGTTTGTTAAGTGGGTGTCTGTATTTTTTTAGACCACCTACTTAATATTTCTACATGTTTATAACATTAATTTAAGTTTGGTTTGATGAGGTTATGTTGTTTTAAAGTTTTTTTTTTCAATTGTATGATATTTTTTAGTCAATATTGAAAAAAAAAAAAAACTTTGGTTAGTAATGTGAACTCGTTATTGGATAGTTGGGTAAAGAAACTAAAGATGAATGCATAATTTTATTTTTCATTTTCAGTGTAAAATTTTCTTTCAACTTAAATTTATTTTTACGACAAATGAAAAAGTATTAGTGATGTAGTAAAGACCAGAAATTAAAAGAAAGCGATGCATGGCCCAGTTACGATAACTGACCTATGCATTGATTTAATCATTTTACTATTTGCACCTTCATAATTTATGTCAAATTTGATCCTTTCCTTCTAATTTTGAAAAACTAAACAAAAAATTAAAAAGATGCTGGCTGTGGGGTTTGAACCCACGCGCACTTGAGTGCAGAAGATCTTAAGTCTTCCCTCTTAACCACTCGGGCAAACCAGCTTTACATGATATATTAATTTTATCATTTTACATGTTTAATCTTTATATTTTACAAAATGCCAATTTAAACCCTTTTCTTTTAATTTTGAATAGAGGTATCAAAATGAGTCTCACGGGTTGAGCTAAACAAGGACCACTTACTTTTTTGTGAACCAAAATATTTGTAATCCAATTCGACCCTAATAAAAATTGCTGGCTGTGGGGTTCGAACCCACGCGCACTTATGTGCAAAAGATCTTAAGTCTTCCCCCTTAACCACTCGGGCAAACCAACTCTTTTCTTTTTTGGATTGTCTTACATATAAATGTTTTTTTTTTTGCAATTTATTTTATATATTTATTACATTATAATAAGAGTGAATTGACTCAATTTATTTTTTATAACAATGCAATCAAAGTGTTCACCTACCTTCAGCCGGCTCAAACCTGTGGGTTAAGTAAACCCCAAATTTCGAGATGTCACGAAAAATTAGAAAATGAATGGATTTGACAAAAATTGATTATCATTGAAAATGTACTAATAAAAAAACTTATATTTTAATTTAAATTGTGTAATTCAAAACTTCAAGTTGTCTAAAAATTTCAAATAACCATTGCGAACAAAAGAATATTACATAGTCTTTAGTATTTGATTTAAAACAACTTAATAAATTATACGAAACTCCTGATTTCAACTCCAGCCTCTCGCCATTCTACTCCATGCCAAAAGCATCTGCAATATTTTCTACCTCGTATAACACACACCTTATATGATCATCGCACACACAATAACACACAAACAAATAGGGGTAAGCTAACCATAAACAATAATATATAAAAGAAATTCAGTCAAACAAAACATGACAAATAATACTCAACATCACGTTCAACTAAAATACTCAACATAGTAATCACAACAAAGCTTTGGTTTGAACACACAACCCTAAAATCCGAGCAACCATATCGAACCAACCACACCATCACATTCATCTAGAATCCTTAAACATAGTAATCATAATCAAGCTTTGGTTTTTTGTGACCTTTTACCCCACAACAACATCTAGTTTCCTAGAAATAAATGGTTCGATGTGTTCTGCTATCGCAGTCAAACTGTCTCCCTTATTCCTCAAGTAATTATGAGTAAAAACTGTTAAAAACATATATGTCTAATATAACCTAACCAAGAGAGGGGGTGAACTGGGTATTGAATCTTTTACTTATTTTAAAGGAATCTTGAAGGTTTCTTTAATCTTTATACCCCAATTAACTAATTTTGCAGTTTTGTGTTAATGGACGATTAAAGTAATTTCAAAAGGTATGAAAGATGAGAGAATTAGGAACACAACAATTTATACTGGTTCGATTCAAAATGAATCTACGTCACGTCTTCTCCTAAGCAACCCACTTAGAAGGATTCCACTAAATCAATAAAGATACAAGAATTACAAGAACATCTATATAATTCAAGACCCTAAAGACTAAGGAGCTTGATCTACAAATCAAGAACTCCCTCTAGGAGCAATGCATCCACACAATTGCACCTAAACCTTCACTTTACACAGTGAATCAACTGTAATAAAAAATACAATAGAAAAGAAACAAGGAACGAATACACCTAGTAGTTGTGCAGATTTGTCACTTGATTCCTAGATCCAAGCTTGACCCATCAAGGTTAAATCCACCATCAATCTTCTTGAAGGTTCACTTGAATGATCTCTCAAGAACGCACAAGAACTCTGTAGATCTCAGAAAAGCAGTCTTGAAAGATGTTTCTCAGTTATTCAGTTAGTTTTCTCTCTACCTTTAAATCTGATTTCAAAAACTATTTTTATACAAGAGTTTTGCTACAGTGACTAATAGATTAAGCATTTACCTAATAGATTATCGTGAGTGTATTTTCACTGCATCAGTGCAGTGCCCTCATCTAATCCATTAGTTAAGTAGCTAATCTATTTACGGGTTCACATTCAAGAGTTTGATGGTTGATACAAGTCAATGTAAGCTTGTTTTACATGTAATTTTTGATCTACAACATCTAATGCACAAGTTAGGAAAACAGGACTAATCCTAAACTAGTAATGCACATGATGTGTAGCCTTGAACATCATCAAACATCTTCACTTGAGTTGAAACAGCTCCCCCTTTCAACACTCCCCACTACTTCACACAGGTGACAACACTTAGACCAATCCTTTACCACTACTTCACACAGGTTAAGAGAACCACTTTCCACTGCTTCACACAGGTGAAAGATTCATAACTGGGTCTCGGGTCTCCAGATATGGAAAACCTCAAACAACGAACTCAACGAGACACGGCATACACCAAAATCTACATAACTTTAAACTATTCATGGAGTACGATACACCAAGCCACTAAAAAGTGTTGGCTGTGGGGTTCGAACCCACGTGCACTTATGTGCAGAAGATCTTAAGTCTTCCCCCTTAACCACTCGAGCAAACCAGCTATTTGCTACTGATTAATATCTTTTAACAATAGTTTTTTATTTTCTTATGCTTTCAACTTTGCACACCTCTTTCCAACTTCTATATTTCATTAGTTTTAAATCCTCTATCCGCACAAGTTGCTATTTGATTTTGTGTTTGTTAAAAGAAATTTAGATACTGAGAAAAGAAATAATTAATATTTTTAAGTTTATGATTAAGTTTTGAATAGAATTGATATTAAAAATGATTTATAAGTTTATAAAGTTAATATGTCTATAAAAAGTTATAAATAGCAAATTTTGTATAAATATAAATGATAAATCATGTCTAAAAATATAGAATAAACATTCTAAAAATATAAATATAAAGGATGCATGCAAAAATATGTATAGTAGACTCACTAAAAACGTAAATTAGTGTACGAACAAATTGGTCTAATATGTAGTGCTAGATTCATCTTATCAGTGCATTGATAAACTCGTCTAATATTGTTTTTAAACTTGTCTAATCAGTATATAGACACACTCGAGTAATGTGTATTGTTACACTCGTCTAATCAGTATATGAACAAACTTCTCTAATATATATTGTAAGACTTATCTAATTAGAGAATAAATAGAGGTGTTTATTGTGTATTAATAAACTCATCGAATATGTGTATAAAGAGATTTGTCTAACGTATATTGCTAAACTCGTCTAATTAGTGATGAACAAACTCGTATAATATGTGTTGCAATACCCATTTGATTTGTGAATGACATACTCGTCTAATGTTCTTAGACTTATATAATTAATGTATGGAATCACTCATCTAATATTTTTTATTATACTCATCTAATGAGTATATGGACAAACTCGTCTGATGTGTATTATTAAACTTGTCTAATGTCTTTTACTATACTTACTTAATCAATATATGAACAAACTAGTCTAACCTATATTGCAAGATTTATCTAAAATTTTATTAACCAACTTTTCTAATGTGTGTCAATAGATTCGTCTAATTTTTGTATGAAAAAATTTGTCTAATATATATTGATTATATGTATATATGATTCATATTATTTTGTTATTAAAAAACATTGATTTAATTATAACATATTAAAAATACAAAGAATATTTAATAATAAGAATATTTATACAATAATTTAATATAAAAGAATAAACACTATTTTTTATTCACAAATTTTTATAAAATAAAATTATCACATGACAATTTTTTTTACATAAAGTGAAAATAATTTGTATTATTAAGGAGTATATATTACTTTTTAAATAATAATATTTTTAATAAATAATATTAAAATATAATTTTTTAAATTGTATTTTATTAAATGGACAAATATTTACAAATTATAAAGAGATAAAATTAAAAATGAAAACAAAATAGTATAAAGAAAAATTAACACTCTAAGTATAAGTTACTATTTAATAATTTATTAAACGATCAAGCAATTAGGAATCATATAATAATAAAATTATGAGCGAAAAAAGTAGTATAGATAAAATAATTAATACCTCAAATATAAGTTATTTTCTTAATAGAAAATATGTTAAATATACGTTAGATAATTTTTAATGATGGTTAAAATATGTCTAAGTGCATGTCATGGATTAAATTGATTGATAAACAAAACTCACACTTTATACATAATTCATGTTTTAGAGTTTGATATAAAGAGATTAAAATTGAGAAACTAATTGTGCTAGTTAAGAACTAAAATAATAGTTTTAGTAAAAATTAAATGACACAGTTGAAATTATTCTTATGTTTACTACAAATCAGTTTAAAAACAAAGTGAAAACCACATTATAGAAAAAAAAATAATACTCCAAATATAAGTTATTTCTTTAATAATAAATATGTTGAAAATACATTATAAAAAAATATTTAGTGATGGTTAAAATGTATCTAAGTGCACACATTAAAATAAATATTTATTTATTTATTTTTAAAATCAACTTAGTTTTAAAATAAAATTTAGGAATGCATATTCAAATAAGATTAGGTTAGGCATTAATGATTTTTTAATAGGGGATTGATGAAAGATAGAATTTTTAACTGAAATTGTTTTACGTTTTTAAAATGGCTTACCATTATTTGCCTTAACATTGAGAGTGCAGTGTCCTTACGAAGGAACACATCACTTTTTTGCCTAAAATTGATCCGATTTTATCCATAATTTACTAAATTTTAATCGACTTCCGGTTAAAGTTTAAATAAATCACTAAAAAAAATCGGATTTACTAAACTTATTTAGCAGCTGATTAAAAATACAACATATGAGCAATGTAAGAAGTTTGTTGTTCCTATGTCAAAAAGATCAAGTTGTTATTTTTGATGATATTGAAGTGTTATAAAAGATGTGTTTAGAATTAGAAAATACTAGAACTTATTAGAATATTAACCTTGTGCATAGTCTACCATAAATCAATCGGACAATAATAGTTTAACCCACTTTTTTTGACTTACTTTTAATCCACTACTTCAATCACCATTTGATCATCACATCATTTGAAAAAATCAAAATAAATTATCTAATGGTGATTGAATGAGTGGGTTAAAAGTGAGTCAAAAAAAATGGGTTAAACTATTTTTATCCAAATCAATACGGCACGAAATTTTAAAATGAATATAGAAAACTGACGAACTAATCAATTAGGCTATAATTTAATATATTAGAGACCTAATCAATTAGGTTAATGATAGAACCGATTAAAATTGTCAGAACATGTATTTGATCATTAAATTTAGAATTCTGTTTTCACGAAATTGAACAATTTATTTATGGGAAAGATTCAAAAAAAAGTCTTCTTGGAGCAGTGTTAGAAACAACTGAAATTCATCAAGATCATTCAATAGTGGAGTTAATCACACAGATCTTGACTTAACAAGATGAAGTAAAATCTTATTAAACATGTGTATTCAATTTGAGTGTGATTGTGTTTAGTGCAAGTGTGTGTCTAGCCTTACATAATAATTTTTCTTCTCTAGTGTCTTAGAGTTAATATTTTTTAAGTGTTTTGTTAATCTTGTAAATCTATCGAGAAAATTCTCTAGTTGTGTTTGTTAGGGAAATCCTCAAAAAAATCAAAGCCATTATAAAATTTTGTGTGCCTTGTACTTTTCTTGCATCACCTTGTAGTACTGATTACTTTGTAAAGGTTCCAAGTTAAACATTCTTGAGTACACCATGTCAATTGAGTAAAGATATCCTGAAAATTGTTTTTAAAGTAAAAGAACTAAATTTTCTTAAAAACCAATTCACTCCCATTTTAGTTTATGAATATTAGTTGTATCTTTTTTAGCAAAGTTGACATAAAATTTGAGTACGAAAAAATCACTTGAAAAATATTGAAAACCACACTTACTTTGTTATACATTAAAGATGTCAAAATTGTGATTACATCACACTTTTAATACTTTTCATTAGATGAAATTTCAATTTCAGTTGACCAAATTTAACATTTTCATCGGTAATTCAAAAACATCATAACACATTAAACTAATTTAAAAAAAAAACTTCGTAATTTTAAATTAATAAAAACAATTAGAACAAATGATGAGATGTTAATATATATATATATATATATGCGTCTGCAAGCACATGTAATAAAGGTATGTAAACATCGAAAGAATAACAATAAATGCACGTCTGAAGATAAGATGTCAGGAATGAATGTTTAGTTAGTAATGTAATTGGCAGTGTTGGAAAGAATTTGGTTCAAATAAAACTAGCACTAATCATTGCTTGACAAATATAAACAGGTGAAGGGTGAGGGAACGGAGTGGGAGGTAGAAAAAAAATAAAAAACAAAGAGAGTTTAGTGCTTTGAAATTATTTACAAAGTTCATCTAATATAAGAAATAGGCAACCAAGAAAAGAAAAAGAAAAAAATATATAATTAAAGTCTCAATACAGTCTTGGTATAAATTTTCACAACAATTAAGATAAGGGAAAGAGACATCTATCATTTTATCTTTTTAGTTTGATTATTTTTTTGATCCATTCCTAATTATTTTTATCTCTATATTTACCTTAAGTGAGGTGTTCCTAAACTCATTCTAATCTATATTTAGTTTTTGTTCTTATTTATTTATTTATATTCATCTTTGTGCACTGGTCCTATTTATTCAATTTATATTTACTCTCATTTACTTATTTATATTTATCTCCAATTACGAATTGATTCTTTTTATTTATTTATATTTATTTTAATTATGCATTGATCATATTTATTTATTTATATAATTATATAGTTTAATATTGAAATAAAATTTATGATAAATAAAGATTTGATTATTGTAGTTCGAGGTATGAGCTTAGGAATTCAAACGAGTTACTATTACTTAAGATGAGATGTTCTTGAGTTACTTTGTTGGCTATGAGCTCATTTATCCTGACTAGTCAATACAAAATTAATCAATATCTTTATAAAACATGATAAAATCCAGTTTTATGGATTTGGGAGAATTTTCATTTTATTTTATCTTATTATGATATGTTGTATTTTTTTTTTTGTGATATTTGTCTCATTTCCCTATTTTATGATTGTGTATGGAAAACAAAATTTTATAACCTTATCATATATGATTACTCCCAACATACCTAATACCCTCTTCGCCAACATTGTGACTGTTTTTCCAAGGAATGAATGGCAAACCAATGCAGTGAAGAATTATGTGACATTTCAGGGAACATGAAACTCTACTATTAATTTCCCCTCTGCTCCAAACGCCCTCATTGTCATCGAAGGACAAATCAGAGTTACTTTCTATTTACCCCCAAGTGAACCCTATCCATAACATTTTTCCTCCACCTGTTTGAAAGTCAGTATATGAGGGAGAAACTGTAAATAAATAACACTCATTCCTCTCCTAGTTTAGAAAACATAATATGTACTAAATAGTATGGATATAAGATACGTATACTATTATAAATATATAATTAGACGTCATTGTACGATTATTTTTTGGTATATTCAATCTTATTGTGTAAATAATTAACACATCTCTTTTTTTCCTATAATTGAACGGATTTTGTCCACAATTTACTAAATTTTGATCGAATTTCAGTTCAAATTCAAATAAATCTCTGAAAAAAGGTTCTGATTGAATAAACTTATTTCACATGCCGGTGGAAAATCAGCGTACAAATGCAATTGAGGAAGGCAAAAAATTAAACTCCGAACTATCAAAACATGACAAAACTAGTGAAACTAATTTTAAAAAATTATCTGTAATTTCAAATTAACAAAAACAATTAAAAGAAATGATAAGATTTGAAATAAAAAATAGAATGGCTTGTTTATTTTACCTGCTTTTAATAAATAATAATTCATTATATTAAAATTACTAGTTGAATTCATCGTTATTATTGTCGTTGTTGTCTTCACCATTTTCACCGTCATCACCATCATTGTCGTCTTTACTTTCATCGTCGTTATTACCGTTATCATCGTCTTCACCGTCATCGCTGTCATTACCGTCATAGTTACCAACATTGCAGCCTCTACCGCCACTACCACCTTTTTTGCCGCCTCGTCCGCCACCATATATTCTGTAGATATATTGTGTTAAGAAATATCTTAACGTAATTAAATTACCGATATTTGGTAATATATACCGTGAATATATGAATATTTGTGGAATCTCAGAATATTATGTAACCATTTTGAGCCCAAAAATGTTAAATGAACTTTATTGTACTATGTTACTAAATTTATTTGTTGAATTGGTAAGTACAAATATAGTTTTGGATAACTTAAATATGAAAGTTCACGTATTTTCTTGTGTAAAAATAACAATAAAGAACTATCAAGATTAAAGATCTTCCACGATAGTAAAAAACTCTCATTGTTGGGCTTGAGTTTTTTCTTTTATGGCGTATTAAAAATTAGGAATAGGCAGGTTTTTAGGAAAAGGTTTAAGCACAAATGACACCATAAATAGTCTGGGCTTCCTAAAACATTATACTTTGCAATTTTAGGTGTGCTTTCATTATATTGTTCAGATTTTACTTCCCGCACTCCCCAAACTTCTAATGATTGATTCGGCTTTTATAAAAATAATCTACAAATAAATACGTTTTGGAAAAATTTTGGAACAGTTTTTTTCAAATTTTTTGAATAAATTTTTGGAATGAGATTTCTAAAATAAGACTCTTGAGTTGCATGAAATGCATTTTTAGAGAAGTTTTCGAAATAAAAATTTCAAATATTGTACTATTATATTTTAAAAATATAATTATCACAACTTAAAAACTTAGAGATTAGATTAAACATTGTTTTGGGAGTGGTAAATTGAACAAAATAAGCAAATAATACAACTAATACCTTTTTAATATTATAAACCTTTTATGTATATACAAATTAACGTTCTCTGTCACTTAAATTGGTAACCATATATTCAATTTTCGAGCTGTATTATTTATCATTTCCTGTAATCCATTATTATTTTTTTTGTTAGTGCTTATGGGGATCGATGAAGATAAAAAATTTAACAGAAGTTGTTTTACCTTCTAAAAGGATTTTTGAAAAGAATTTGTTATCTATCTATAATATAAAAATAAATGTATAAAGGGATCGGATAGTTTCTATCAAATAAATTAAAGAAAAATCACATTTTTTAACGAATCATAAACAAATTATAATATTTTTATATTAATCCAGTTATTACAATAAAAGAAAGTCCAACTCATTCACATGCAATCATTCCTTCAACGCACATTTATTTTACCATTATTTGCCGTAACATTGAGTGCGTGTTCTATCGAAAGAACACATCTCTTTCTGTCAAAAATTTTGATCGAATTCCAGGTCAAATAAAAATCCAAAAACCATCGGATAGACTAAACTTATTTCACAGCCGATTAAAATAACGTACAAATGCAATTGAGTAAGGCAAAAGGTTAACACCCAACTATTGATACATAACAAAACCAATGGAGTTAATTTTAAAACTTTATTTTGTAATTTTATTTTAACAAAGAAACAATTAAAACAAATAATGAGATCTGAAAAAAAAATAATCATTAGTTGATATTATCTTCTTTTAATAAATAATAATACCTCAGATATTACAAAAATATAGAACCAATAAAATACAGACTAACATGATTGCTACTTTTGAATATTAACTTAGACGAAAGATGCAAACAAAATTCCTATGTTTTATAGGCTGAAATTAGAAATGCTATCGCATGACAACAAAAAACGCCTTCTTTGCAATTAAATTACCATTGCATGAGAATCTTACCATCTAAATAAATTCATTCTAAGATAAGGGGAGATTGCAACACTTGAGAGAATAGCACCCAACAATAACAGAGTATACTCTTAGATATCAAAAAGAAATTTTCAACACGTTGTGTTCATCGTAAAGAACGGTTCAAAGCTCTGATAAAAATTCGAACGTTTACTACATTAATACGCTAGAAAGCAATATCACTGACCACCATGCTTGGCCTTCTTATGTTGTTGCAACCCATCTTCGTTGGCAAAATTCCTACAAAACCATAAAATAATCAAGCATAAGTCACAATATATGAACTCGTAAAGCTATTCTTCAACGTTTCGTACTATTGTTTAAAATACGTACTTTTTACAAGTCCCGCAAGATAGTTGTCCAGCAGAAATAGGAGACTGCCCTTTTGTAGGGTTTTTGGGAGTCTTTCCACCTTTCTTCGTAGGATAGGGAGTTGCTACGTGTACATTTTTCTTACCATCTACAACCATTTTTTTTAATATCAGAAAGTTACCCGTCAGTAAAACAAGTTAAATATGAAGAATGTATTAATAATAACCAATTACTATAAGCATTTGTAACTTGAATACTTTGCTATATGCCTAATACAACTTGAATTCAAATGCATTCACCAATAACACTAATGCAAGATGCACTGTTGTACGTAAACAAATACGAAAAACAAAAACGTGAATATGATACCAGTCTTCTCAGGAGTAGCAGTTTTAGCTTTCTTGGACGAGACGGGAGTTTTTGAGGCAGACTCATTTTGTCTCTTCTTTCCCTGATTCACCTTCAAAAGAAAGTCACATAAGAATAAGGGGAAGTTACTTAGAAAATCTTTCATTATAATGATGGACATTATGATTAAAGACAGCAGAAATAGATATCTTACTTTCTTCACAGGGGTCTCTTCATCACTTTCACTCTCCTCATCACTCTCGCTATCATCATCCATCTTCAATTTTCAATGATGCAAAATTATCACATGTATGAAAAAACAAGACATTATTATATAGAGATGACCTTATGCTGTATATTTAGATTTCAAAACTGTAGATTTAGATTTCAAAAAGATGCATCTTGATATCTCAAATAAAAATAGATTACATAAAACTTTAATTGAAAGCATAGGTAACCAACATACCTCGTCAGAAGATTCAGATTCATCAATACCAGCAAGCTCATCATCAGATTCGTCAGAATCAGAATCATCCTCCTCGTCTTTCTTCGGATCAACCGTCTTTGCTTGTTTCACCGATGCACCTTTCACGGGAGCAGGTTTAGAGGGCTTGGTAACCTTTGCACCTTCAACTTTTGTTACGGGTTTCCCTAAAAGAATATAACTATTAGCTATCTGCATACTAATACACACAATTAAACAGCATATTTTCCATACAGAAGAAGAATTTACCATTATCTTGACCTTTCAAGGGAAGATCCTCCTCCTCTTCGTCACTATCTGTTCAAATTACACAAAATAAAACCATGCTTAAGCAAACCAATTATATAAAAGAACAGTAATACCAGGTTACAGAGAAACCGTTGATCCTCACCAGAAAAGTCAGAAATGTTACCCTCGTCACTAATGCCACAGCAAAGTTAAGGAAACGTGAAAGATGAAGCAGATATGTGAATAAATTTTATTTTAGTTAAAAAATTCCTTATCTCAATGCCACGGCCATACAGCCATCACAGTATGGTGGAATTTAAACAAACCATAAACATCAACAAAATAGGTCCAGAACGAGGTATAAATTATCTTTGCGGGCAACATTTCTTAACAATCATTGATGTTGCATAAAATTGAAATTAAACTAGGTCCATTGAAGCCACAATTGCAATTACAAAACACAGTAAAAAAAAAAAAACTCGTTTACAACGAGTAGTGACCACTAACCCTTTTAATTGCAGCCACAATTCAATCACACACCACAGTAAGTAAAAAAAAAAAAACTCACGTTTACAGACAAGTAGTGACCACTAACCCTTTTATTGCAGCCCCAATTGCAATAACAAACGACAGTAAGTAAAAAAAAACTCGTTTAGAGACAAGTAGTGACCACTAACCCTCTTAAAACATTCACATAAAACATTTAGAATATCATGCACCTTCCAATAAAACATTTAGAATATCATGCGTTACTTTCTCTAAAATATAAGAATATATAGTAATGAATCGAGAGAGTGCAATATGGAGGAAGGATACGTTAGAACTTTATATCCACAAAAAAATACGCTAGCAGTTTTCGAAGAGTGCGATAGCTCAGAATCAGAGTCGAGAACCAAATCCAACGAGAGGTGAGGGATATCATCCCTTTTAAGGGTTCCCAAAACAATTTTCTGGTCACCAACTTTCACGTACACAACCACAGGTTCATTTGCCTTCTCCTTTTTCGCCTCTCCAAGGGCAACCTGAGAGATGTGTATGTACGCACTCACTGGATCCATGGGATCAACCTTCACCGTTTGCCCAACCTTAACCTCAACACCTAAATTTCAAACCAAGACATAACATTAACATCACATCGCCACAATCATTCACGGATTCCACAAAAACATGTATAAACATTAGCACATGAAACTTTAATCGGACAGTTTTAACGAAATGAAGAATAATTGATCAGAGGGCATTGCAAGAAATGACAGAAAAAGATGAAGCAAAAAACAGAAGAGAAAAAGTTACCCCAAAACTCCATTGGTGAGTCCATTTGCAGAAACGTCGTGTGCAGAGAAAAAAAGCAAGGGAAAACAGAGGAACAGAAATTGAAATGAGAAAGAAATAGGGCTAAGGGTTTAAGAAATGGATTTATAGTACTCGATGCACTTCGTTAGGGTTTTTGAAGTTCTCCGCGCCTCTTTTTTCTTCCTTTTTTTTTCCTTTTTTCTTTGGCAAAAAATGTCTTATTAGTTTTACTCTGCTTGATATATATTTATTATTATTATTTTATTTAATATATTAATTTAGCTTTGGTTTTGTTTTGTCTGAAATATTTTGTTTATTCTTTTTTATATTTAGCATGATCTTTGTTTTAAAGCGCAATCATAAATTAACTTAGTTAATCAATATTATTATTAATATTTTATTATTATTATTATTATAAAATATTATTGTCATGTAAAAGGAATTTTCTTCTATTAAAATATTTTTTGCAAACTTTTCTAATTAATAAAAATACACAGCTGCAATTATTAAATTAATTGCAGTGAGCATACTTTTACTTTAATAACGATAATTGTTTATATGTTTTTATTTATGTATTTTTTATTATATCCTTCGGTGTTTTGATTAAGGTAATTGTTGCTGTTTTAAAATTCAGGTAGTTACGATTATTTAAAATTAATACCTAGTTTTCTTTTGTTAATTATGAAATAAAATTTGACATTCTTAAATTAACACAAGGACTATAAAGTTTAAATAAAAAGAGTTTTTTGTATTCATAAATTAATTTTACTTTATGAAAAAGTTAATTTCAATCATTTGTTATCAAAAAGGAATTTGACCTGTGAATCCTAATATAAGATTTAATAAATTTAGTGAAAGTTTGAAATATATGTTTAGAAAAAATTATCTAAAAGTTTTTAAGAATAGAAAACATAATTATTTTTTTTATAAATTCAAGTAAGTATTAGGATTAGGTCAAACTTTTAGGACTCGGTTTAAGCACAATTGACACCGTAAATAGTGTGGGCTTTCGATAATATTACACTACCTGCACTCCCACACCTTCTTCACGCACTATTAAAATGATTGTTTCACCTTTTCTTAAATTAACCTACAAATTATGTATTTTGAAAAAATTTATAGAACAATTTTCTGATATTTTTAGAATAAGATTTTCGGGATGATATTTCTGAAACAAGATTTTTGAAACACATGAAATGTATTTTTGAATAATTTTTTTAAAAATAGGATTTTGTTTAACGTATATAATATCCTCTGAAATAAATTTTTTAAAATACATGAATTATTTTTTAGATAGAGTTTTTCAAAATGAGTTTTTTTTTTATTGTCTTCGTTTTTTTTACTCTGTAGTAAGTGTGATGTGGAAATAACGACGGTAATGGTGACAGGAGCGATTATGTGGTGCAATGAGAGAAGGTATATCAGTGTATTAGTAATTGTGGGGTGGGGTGAAGGAAGAAGTAGCCATGTTGTTTTGATTCATTTAGTTTGGGTTGAGTTTTCAACAATTTTATTAGAGCTATTACTTCTTGCACCCCCGTAGTTTTTAATAGCATCCAGCACAACACAATGTCTTTCATGGAAAATACTGTTTTAAATAAAAATGAGAAGGACAAAACATGAATTTGATATCATGTTAGGGTGCAGGTAAAACTTTGAGGGGTGCAGAATACAGGATAGGAAAGTTGTTCAAACTAACCTAATCATTCACACTCAATATTTACACGTTTCAATTTTATGTATGATGCTATGCATAAATTTACAAGTTTAGGTCTTATTAATTTACTTAGGAGTAAGTTAAACATATATTTCTTCGGCTTTTTTGAATTACACCGAGATCTCATATTTTTTAAAAAATTTAAAAATATTATCTGATATTTTTTTATTTTGCACCCCTATTTATATTATTCATACACCATTCGAGGGATACATGTAGTAATGCAAAATAGAGAATATAAATGTAATTTTAGGAAAAAACGAAAAATCTTAACGTATTTTTAATCTTTTATTTTATTTGAAATTATTAATATTTAAATATTTGTTTTAAAACTTATTAATACGAGTTCTTAAACCTTTCATATTGAAAATTTTGTTGATACATTTCGTACCCCTACTCATTTGGCATGGAAACTAGCCTTAGGGTACCGATCGAGCAACGTGTAGAATCTGTATAGGAGAAAACAAGGACTCATAATTGGCATTACTAATCGGAGAATGAAGAATGCTTGGAATGGATTCCTTTTATATTACTTCTCTCGCTTCCTACGGAGTCAAAAAAATTGTCAATTAGGCTACTTTTGATTATCATATGAATGCACATAGTTGTTGTTGTTCTCTATTCCCTTTTTATAGGGTAGCACCAACCCGCATTGAATCTCACCGATTCGGGTCTCGATCTCACTTTTGCCTTTTATGTTTTGTATTCATAAATGAATATTCAACTTGAAAAAAGTAAATATCGATATACATATACATATATATATATATATATATACATTTTTTTCATTCACAAAAGGAAGGTTCAAATTTGAAATAGAAAAAAAAAGGCTTGACAAAAATAGTTCGTAAAAATATTTATACAGTACGCCACTTTCCTTGGGATTGTAGTTCAATTGGTTAAAGTACCATTCTATCAAGGCGGAAGCTACTACATAACCGTACATGAGATTTTCACTTCATATAGTTCCTCATTCAATTTTTTTAAGTCATTGGATTTGTTTCCTAGTTTGGTTCGAGAATCTCTCCCCTTCTTTTGTTCAGTTCCAAAGATGGTAGAATAAATTGAGACCTGAGACACAATGGTTTACCTGTGGCATATGTTAATGGTTCAAGTTCGCTTATCTCCAACTCACGAACTTAGTTGATACAAAGATATATGATAGCACTTCAATTTTTATGATTCAATAGTTTGATCTATGCTATGATTTCTCATGGACTTAAGAAAAATAAGAAAAAAAATAGAGAAAAAAAAAGAATGAAACAAAAATGACAAAAATATGTTGGGTTGGGCTTATGGTTAATTGTTGAATCATTGACTTTTTGTGTCAAATATTATTTTATGTCATTAAATATTTATGAGAAACCAATTTAAAAATCATTCACTTTTTTGTGAAAAATGTTATTTCATGTCATTAAATATTTATGAGAAACCAATTTAAAAATCAATGTGTTTTTTAAATAGGAGTGGCAAAACGGGTTGGGCCCAACGGGCCAGCCCGTCAGCCCGTGCTAAAAGGAACGGACTGAGTTGAAGATTTCAACCTGTCAGCCCGTTCTGGCCCGTCCCGTCCAGCCCGTCAACTTGACGAGCCAAAGTACGGGCCAGCCCATCCTGACCCGTTAGTCCGTTTTAAAAAAATAAAATAAAAATAATTAAAAAGATTAAGTTTTTAGATTATATATTTTAAATGTATAAATATAAAATAGTATTGTAATTTAAATCATTAACACCTACAAATTAAGTTTGAATTATTAGTTATAATTGAATAATTTAATATGTAAATTTAATAATTATTTTAACTTATCTAATTAAAAACATTAACTA
>Ga0099822_1001083_pt1 | contig 30151 bp, 23 predicted proteins | sample CowpeawhiteBW_FD_76839 | JGI IMG/M metagenome (GOLD analysis project Ga0099822, IMG submission 76839) | Root nodule microbial communities of legume samples collected from California USA - Cow pea white BW | ecosystem: Host-associated > Plants > Roots > Nodule | place: USA: California | collected... | reverse complement strand
TATATATATATATATCTGTGGGGATCCATTCCGTGGGGCTTATATTTTCTGGCCCTAAAAAAAATCCACTAATCATTCTTTTGATGAATTGATTCCTAAATAAATCATCTGATGTTGATTCACCTAGGCCAACATCAAATCCAAAGCCTCATTTCAATGTTTGTCACATTCCATGCTATGAAGTATACATGAATACTCCTGAATCAAACACTTATGAAATTATCTTCTCTATTAAACTATGGGTGAAGAACCAATATAATTTATATATTCATGAATATCCTCATTCCTAGTCTTGTTCTTCATGTGTCTCCTCATTTCTAGTCTTGTTAGGCCATGTACTAATATTCATTCCTTTCCATGTCTTTAATAACAATCCAATAAAGATGTTAAGACTTAGATAGCCTGTTTTTAACTGGACGAATTATCACACAATAGTCACAAGAAGGGCACCTTCAAGAAGTCTTCACGTGATTAATGTTTTTTCTTCAACATAGTGCTCATACAAAGAATGATATTTTGCTGGGATGTAATCTTTGAACCTGTTAAACAAGATGACGAAGGTCAAGAGATGATTCAACATCGGAAATTTCAATGTGACTTTGAAACATATTTCCTTCAAAAGGCATCATGCAAGGAAGTAGTCTAGGTGGTAATCTAGAGTGCAGGAATCAGTCATTTTCTTTCACATGCCCCATTTTACACTTTGCAGTGAGAATATCGAATGACTTGGCTCATGCATTACAATTACACTTCACAATAGCGCTACATGAATTGCAACCAATTTTAAGGATAGATCAAGAACTTTCTTCAGTGACATAATGATTGGGGATGAATGGTATAACAAGGACAACAGTTCAAACCATAAAGGTTGCTTAAAATATTATAATTTTTTGAATACCTTTTAAGTAGAGGTAGCCTATCAGGTCCAGAGAACAATCTAGAAATACACTGTAAAACTTCGCTAATTTTCATTGCTTTGGTCTTGAGTGCCTTCATACAACCCACGAAGTCTATATATTCCGCAGCACTGAGTTTATCTCGAACCTGTAAGGCACAATTTATACAGAATATCCATACTCAAAATTTGTCATCAATATCAATATAAAGGAACATCAAATTGCAACACCGTGTTACTTGAGGGTTGATAACAATAATTATGAAAAATATGATCAAATTTAATGTAAACTGACCTAAGAATATGTGTACAACAGCAAATAAATAGGAAATAGAAATTGAGTTTGACTTGTGTAAGAATTATGAGCACTTGTGCAAAATTATGATCAAAATCTGATTGTCCGTATAGCTCATGTTTATAACTACAATTTGTTTGATTTTCTTGCACATTGGCTTCAACCATAAAAAGAATTAGTTCCATTTCCAGTAATTTCCACTTATTGCATTTCTACTTCGGAGGCTACATGCAATTTATGTATAACAAATAACAACTCTACCTGAGCAAGGAATGCTGATCCTTGGGTTTCATCACCAGCAGAAGGCACGGAATCAGCAGGAAGATGGCCTTTTGGTCTTGTCAATTCAACACAAGTGGAGGCCACACCATCTCTATCTCTTACATCTACAACCCCTGAGCGTTTTGACAAGCCATATCATAGATCTACTCACTTAGCATAGTTAACATAATTAAAAATTGAAATGAGAGCTATAAGATTCAGAAAATTTGTACCCGATGATGAATGCTCATTAGAATTTCCAAAATATTGCTTTAAGTCATACTCTCCTGCCACAAATTTACGCTTCCTGGATGAACAAGGTGCTACTGGTGTATCCGTTGATTTTTCACCAGGTTGATAACTAACAGCCAAATCATCCCTCTCACATTCTGGTGATAAAAGAGTCTTCCTTCCAAGCAAAACCTTGCCAGAAATATCACTTGAACTTTTACGATGTACAGTCTTGCAATTGTCCAAAGACAGAGATGAGCGGTTGGCAGGCGCAATTTCTCCTAGGAATGATGCACGGCCTTTTTTAGTATCAAGCAAAGATGACGCTTTCAAAGAGAAATTTTGAGCCATTGGTGCAGTCTGCAAGAAAAAAGATTATCAAGCTGAAGGGCCAAACAATAGCATTATGTGATTAAAAAAATGAGCATCATTACAATGCGTGATCAAAGACTTACCAGGGGTGACAAAAGTTTTTCCATGTGCAGCTCTGATGATGGTACTTCTCCTACATTGCCTGCATCAGCAATGGTCCAGTTAATTCATATCAGTAGAAAAAGGATTGAAAATAAATATATAAAAGAAGGGAAGCTACACTTGAAAGAAATCAAATTTGCATTGATGGATGACTGGAAACTAAAATGTTGTGTTTAAATAACAAAGGAATGAGAAAATTTGAGAAAAGGAAACAACTTCATGGAGTGAGTTACCAAACAATACCAGTATTATCCACAGTTAGCTGATTTTGAATAAGGCAAAGCCCGTTTAATCATGTAACTCAATTCATGTATCTTTTTATCATCCAATACACAAAACCACACTGTAAGCAATTTGTATTTTCTCATCCTACATAGGAGGTTGGTTACCTTCACTCTGCCTTTAATAAAAAAGAAAACACCCCTCCATCCTTGTAAAAAATAAAAAATCTAAATTACAACAAATTGAACTGCTAATTCATAAAAAGCAGATAGAAACCATACCCGTCATGCTCTAAAGAAACAAATTTACAATATTTAAATGCCAACCATAAAAAAATTGAGGCAAAAACCACAAGCATACACACAATGACATGACACAACCAACATAATATAGTACTATAAGACACTGACCCTCCTTTTTAGCTTCTAACAAAGGCGCCTTCGTAGGAAACTGAGTTCCTACTTCTCGAAAAAACCGAGTTAGAGTGAAAACAACTTCTCCAAATCTTGAGAAACACTACAAGAATGGAAACCAGTTAGTATAAAAAAGTTTGTAATCCAGAAGAGTGAATTTCAGTGAAGAGTAGAACCTTTATGTGAGGCTGTATCCAACGTGAGACTTGGGACAAACGATGTTGATGTGAAAACCTGTAACAACTTCAACACTAAGAATAACCCTCAAAAAATTCGTATAAACAACAAAGCCCAAATTAATAATAACTTAGTAATGTAACAGGCTACTGATATTTGATATAAGAATAAGGACAATGATACTATGACTCTTATTTTTTGACTCTCCTTCTCTACTTCCTAACGTAGTTTAATGTAGATTATTGATTAATGTATCCCTATCTTTTCTTTTGAAAGAATCGATAACCCACACTAAACCACGTCAGGAAGTAAAGAATGGGAGTCAAAAAATGGAAGTCAAAGTATAATTTTCCAAAGAATAATTATAGCTAGGACCTTGACATGTTTATTAGTTGGCTTTTGAATTACTAATGTATACATTGAGATATTTATATCAGATGATTTTCACAAAATGAAAAGTAGTTCGTAACATATCATGAAACTAACAAGTTTACATTTATACTTCCTTCGGTTTATAGCTTGAGAGAAACAGAGCCACCCAAAAAACATCAATGGAAATTCGTTGGGACCAAAACAAATCACTGACGTGCAAATTATCCATGTGATAAAAAAATTGGTTATATTTTTCATTGAAGAAGTAATACACAAAAGAGAAAAAAGGAATTAGTAATAACATAAAACACATGTCTTTTGAGGCAATTTAGACCAAAATAATTCAAGGTAAAAACCTTTCATCACAGAAAATAATTGCTCCATAGTCATAGCGATGGCGAATTACACGCCCAACAGCTTGATTCACAGCTCGGGAGGCTTGCTGGTTATACCATTCATCTCCAGTTATAACCTGCTTTAAGTACCAGACAAATAGTTAATACTTACAAACATATTACATTAATGTGTGAAAAATTTATGCAAGTAAACCAACATAACCTTCAACAGTTCTCCCTGTGGTCGAGATTGTTGATCAAGGTATTCCCGTTTTAGTCGAACCTGTTGGTGATTAAAAGTGAATTTTTACGACAAACACATGTACATGCATAATTAATAGACAATACCAAGAGAACTATTTGGAGTTAGTAGTGGGAAAAGATAATCAAACCTTAGGATCAGTACTTGTCGCAAATGGCAAACCAGTAATTACCACAGCTCTTCCAGCATGATCAGCAAAATCTAATCCTTCGCTTACCTGTTAAAATAACGAATGGCACAAATTTATCTAAGTGAGGCATTATGTCTAATGCCTATATATTACAATTACAATTTTTAGGACAATGCTTGGCCTTTATGAACCCTTCTCCCTTAATTATAAATGTCACTGTATTTTAGTATCATATAAAAAATAGTCTTCTATCCCAGAGTCTTCAAATATATTGCCATATCCCCTAGGTCCTACAGTATACCTGCCTATAGCAGTACATGTACACTACGTCTTACAGTACTTGTATACCATAATAAAGGTGAGAACATATCAGAAGGATGTTTCTCTACATTCATGATTAAGTCATACCTTCCCACGACAAACGGCGAAAAAAACTGCTCCAGAGGTTGAGGTGTCATTCAGCTTGGTCATGTAGTCCTGTACAGAGAAGCAAAAAGGTCAGGCCAGGTCCATCTTAGGATATGATGCATCCAAATGCTTATTATGGAAGAATGTGTTTTCACCATGTAACATAAAGGTGTTACCTTAATTGACAAGGGAAATGATGAAGATTCCCTAGGTTCTATAACAGGTTTCTTGTGTTTGCAAATTCTGTCCCATATTGACATTGAATTTTCATTACCCTGAAAATAACAAACCTCAATACCATGTACCATAAGCTTGACCAAGCAAATTTATCTTTTCATTAGGTCAGTATGAATCTTACCACACTTTTCCAGCAACCAATGATTTGGTCCAAAAGGTAATACGATGGGAAGAATACAAGAAGGCCGTCAGGAACAATTCGGGCCAAATTTACTGGAATACAACAGAGAAATGAAATTATTGACAGTTAATGGCAATGTCTATCGGGTTTTTTCTTCAAATTCTGATGACAATACAAGCTACTTATTCCAAATTCTGTAGGCTCTGGGGTATCGTAGTCTGAGATATAGAACTTTCTTCAGTTTTTATGAAATTATACCCACACAAATGAAGCCATGAATGCAAATTATATAATATTAACTTCTTGAAATATTGATTGAGTTTCCACTCTTTGGTCTCATTTTACTATCATTATGCCTCTCATGCCAATCTAACAAACCAATGCTCATTCATTGCCCCAAACACCCACATCCCACATCTATCTCCAAGTCAATGATGACTAGATAATAGCATAAACTATCATTGACAACTTAAATTCTACTTAATCAACATTCCTATTCAGGACTGATTATACAAGTCCATCACTAAAGTAGTGTTGAATTATACCACATACCTTTCTAGGAATGATTCACATACCGTAAACCACCAAAATCCCTGTTTGTATGTGAACACTAAATATGTTTCACTCAAAAAATGTTGATCTTAAAGCATTCTAATAGGTTAGAATATAAAAGCAGAAAGCTATAACAAAAATGCAATGCTCCATTCACTAATGAGACTTTCACTATCAAAAATACTGCAACTCCATTTTTTTAAACTAGACATGCAATTGAAATGGCAAGACAAATATTACATCAACTTTATTTTGCCGAATTCAGTACATCATAAGCAAGTCAAATACCAATTGCATTTCCAAGGTCCTGCTTGTACTCTAGTGAATCACGAGTGCGGTAAGAGGAGTTAAAAGTATGTCCTGAAGGCCCAACCGGAACAACTCCTGCCCATATCTGATTTGGGGTTATTACATGTGGATTTTCTAGCCGGATGGGGAAATCTCTGAGATTACCAGAATCAACACTTTGTGTTAATGACAGCCAAGATATCATTGATGAAAACACAATTAGCAACAAGGGAACTTACAACTTCAGTTCCTCAGCAAAAGATTCCATAGGGGATAATGTGCCCGAAGTCAGTATAATAGATCTAACCCCATATTTATTACGAAAGTCTTCCATGGCTATTCCTGGATTAAAGCACCACCAGCTGAGTGTCCTTGACACCTTGCCTGCAGCATCAAAACAACACATATTAGTATAATTGTGAATGTAACAGACAGGGACATATAAAGTTACAAAACAATCTGTACAGATATAATCGAAACATGTTACATTGTCTGTATAATGAAAGGAACAGCTTCGTTTACAAAAAGACTAAAGCTCAACAAGAAACATTTACACCTCTTGGTGCAAATCACTTGTATCGCTTAACCAAACGGTGTTAAATAAATACAACTCCTCCTTCACATTCCAACCCCAAAAAAAAAATATAAACCAAAAGGCCTGGCCTAAAAGCTATATTTTTTCAGAATCAACCATATCTTTTAAAGATGAAAAGATATTTTGTATAATAAAAATAAAAGCATTGGTTTTTCCAAATTAAAAAAAAAAAAAAGTAGCAGTGATATGTAGAAACAGAGTCCTAAAGAATGATTTAACGAAGTACAATTATAATAATTGCCAAATTTCATCATAAAACCAATTGGCACTAAGCGAAGTAGCCAAAAAATATATCAGCCTCACTCCAAGAATAGAGCTAGGTGATGTGGGACTTCCTAACACTCCTACAAATGTCTAGCAAAACAAGCGACTCTATCAGAATAGGGAAATTTACCAAGATGACCTATAGGTCGTGATACCATGTAAAAATTTCATCTTAAAACCAATTGGCATTAAGCCAAGCTGCCCAACCAATATATAAGTCTCACTTCAAGAATTGAGGCAAGTGATGTGGGACTTCATAACAATAATGGATAAAAAATAATTTAATATAAAACGATCACAAAAACAATCACAAATTGTACAATGAACAAGTCCACATATATTATCAAGCAGTCCTTAACATGTTAAATAAAACTGGCCAGTTTTAAATTTATAGTAAACAGTAAACGTTTGAAAATTGAGTAATTGACATGATCACCAAGTTGACGGGGGAAAATCAATGGAGTGTATTTAGAAAAAAAAAATAAAGATTATTTCAATACATTGACAAATCTTCATTCAACGAAGTCTCAATTTACCTTTAGAGTCATTGACAGCCCAAGCCTCAACTTCCCGTACATGAACCTTTTATGCAAATGGAAATATAGCTTAATGATATAATCCATAGAAATGCAAAAATACACAAAAAAAAAGAATTATTATAAAATGACAACACAAAAAAAAGAAAAAAAAAATATCTTGTGAAGCGTAACTTGAATACAATAAAGTCAAATACATACACGATAACATTTAGCATGTGCAGTTCTTCCATCCCTGAACACAATTTCAAGGATTTCACCCATTCTATCCAATCTGCAGACCGTGCTAGTTGATTTCTGCTGATTATGTTCCTCAAGAAGGGTTGAAGCTACACCAATTATACTGATTAGCTTAGAAGCAGTTTTGTGTGTTATGTTAAGATCAGCCAGCAGTTCATAGATATAAGGCCCAGGCTTAGTGTACCCCGACTCCTTAGATTCAATAGGCACCTCAGAAATACGCTTTTCAAGTTTTAGAAGTAGTGCTGCAAAATAGAAATGATCAATGTGTACGTGAGATGCAAAAATACATATGGCTTACAATTTATGGAGTACCCAGACCAGAATCTAAACAAAATGCATGTGCAATTGGTTGTTGAACCCAAAAATCCAATAAACACAGGCATGGTTTATAATGAATCTTATTTTCCCAATAATGCTGTTAAAATGAGTAAAAGCATGCATCATGATATTATTGGAATTTGGACTGCCGTTCTGTAAGATTAAGCTAACCTCTAAGGATAGCAAAATCATCTGGATTTTGTGACTTATCATTTGTTTTATCTCTTCTTTCTATAGAAAGGTCAATACAACTTTCTGCCTCTTTAATACAAGCAGTTAGAAGCCAAGAAGGCAAGTCAAAGGAGGCTGCATCAGCACATATGCTTTCCTGCAAGTAAATGACAAGCAAATTATATAGCTTGAATATATTTCAATAACACAGCAGACTAAAAGTAGTAACATTAGCATGATTAAAATTTCAATAATACATAATAGCAGAGCACTGAAGAGGACAAGATTGAACATAACAAAGAAGGTTACACTTAATGGAACTAAGATCTATGCATAGAAATTAATCTCTGACAAATTTTTAATGTCTTCTCACCAAATTGTGAGCTTCATCAAATATGAGTACACTATTGTTCCAAGAAAGTTGCAAAGAATTTCTATATCCACGATCTATAAGATAATTATATGGAGCAAATACTATATCAACAAACTTGTGGAGCTCCTTTGATAAATAATAAGGACACCTGAAATAAGCAGACACAAATTAAGGCAGAATTGTTGACTTGGAGAGAGAAGAGAAAGAAAAGGAGGCAAAAAAAATTGATCATTAAGATGATAAATTATGGTTATAGTCAGCATAGCTGAGAAAACATACGGCCCAAACTTTCTACCAATATTGACCAAATCCTCAATATCTACAGGTTCTTCTCCAAGATGGGAATTGTCCTTCAAGTAATCTGCAATAAAATTTTAGCAACATTCTTAAGATAAGTCATAAAGATGTGACTTAACACACACATGACACCATTATATGACACGAGGGCAAAAATTATATCATGAGAATGATTTATTTGATCCATAAAAGCGTGTGCAGTATTAAAGTAATGCCTAAATGATAATAAACTAAAAGTAACTTTTTTCTTTGGCATGCATCATTCATTTCAATAAGGCTCATGTACGGTATAATTAAAATGCAATTAGTCCCTGCATATATGGACTATAATGCATTTTAATGATAACTTAAACCAAATAAATTCCATTTCAATAGTAGTATTACAAAGACCTGTCTAAAATGAAAGATGAATATGAAATTTAAAATCTACTTTCAAGGACTAACTTGAACCCATCATACAATTTCAGGGACCAAATAAATCATTATTCCTCTTTGAATTAATAAGTTATTAGATGTTTCTATGAAATAGTTAGACACAAATAGCCTTTTAGAATTTGGACTTAGAATCTAACTTAATCCCCACAAAACCAACTTATAAGCTAAGGATTATCCAAGCTGTATAACCACTGCTTAAGCCTTATTTCTAGTTAGTGAGGGACTGTATTCACTTCTACACACCTATCACAATGAAGTATATGAGTCCACAAATTGCTATGGATGTCCATAAGTAAGGCAGGCTAACATAGAACTTCAAAGTGAAAATGGAAAAAGGACATTAATAACTAATAATAAATAAACAAAGAAAGAAGAATATAAAATCTGGCATGTTGTAATTTTTTGCTTGTTCGTCATTTGAATTATGGCAACCCATGGTACTAATAGTGATTATGGAACATGTATGAGAACATTCATTCAGCCAAATAATCCACACATAAATGCATAATGAAAAATAACGTCCACACGAATATTAACACCTGTATTGTTAGCACAGAAATGTTTTTTTCCAAAATTACCCGCAACTTGATGAAAATGGCTACAGTGGCGTTTCCCACGCTTTCGACGACAGAGTGATCGGCAAGCATTTGTTTGTGTTTTTCCTCGAAGTAATTTCACTTCATCATGAATGCAAAGTTGCTCCCGAGATCCTAGGACTCCCATCTTAGGCCTGCACACTGATAAATATCAGGTAAGCTTAGGCCCAACATAGTAATCATCATAAAAACTGCAGACTTTAATCTTTATTTAGTTCAGTACAAGTAGTACACACAAAACATCAATCCTGATAGTCCGCATAATCCACTTTCTTTCTGGACCACAATCACCAACTTGATATAGAAAATAAAAACTGAGGAAGTGCGAGTGAATGGTAAATTCATAAGACATTGACACAATCAACTACCATCATCAACATTGACTAGTCAATAACCAGCAAAACCATACAAAAACAAAAAAAAAAAATCCTAAATATATAGAATGACCTGTAAGATGTTCTTTTCAATTCTTTAATTACTTGACGGATTTGGCTGTGAGTGCGTGAAGCATATACAATTGTAGAGAATGTTGAGGACTCAGATTGTGACAGTGACACTTCATTTTTACCCTCTGATTTGTCACCAGTTTGCGTGCTCACACCAGTTGTGAAACTACCCAAACTCTTACGCCATGCTAAGGTAGCACAGAGAAGACAGAGAGTTTTTCCAGTTCCTGTGGGACTCTCCAATAGTGCATTACGTTTCTGCCATGCCAAAACACACAAAACAATACATTGAGTATCAATAATAAAAACACAATCTTAATGGTAAACAACTGATAAAAAACAGATGCCATATGTGAATCGTAATAGCAAGACATTGAGCAATTGGAAACAAAACCAAGGTAAACAGCAGCAGATAATGACTAAAAATCTAAAAGGCACAGAAACTTTTATATAGTAGCACTGCCGTGTCATAACACTGCCAGATACATATCCATGTCAAATATTGCAAAGGCAATTCAATCTTTTTAATTACATTTTTTACAAATTTTATACTTTTAGTTTTTAAAACCGTTTATAACAATACTGACTAAAACAACGCAATAATGACATAATGACTTAAATTTTGCTTTTTCAAAACTTTATAATATCACTACCAGGTAATGGCAAAATATAAGGATAGCAGATCACACTAGCAGGCCACTAAATACTCACCAAAAATGTAAGACAGTTAGCATCTGAAGCTATAAATAATAGAGTAACCCATTGCCCCAGGAGGTAGAAAAATAAGGAGAGAGAACCAGAGTTAGAGAAAAGGCTCGGGTAAAAGCAGTTACAACAGTTTAAGTATTTCCGGCTAGTAGCTCCATTAGCTTTAACAGGAACAATATCAACACTGAATACAGAACAGCATACATAACTTTTTTTTAAAAATTATACCAATACTGATTAAAACACCACAATATTATATTATAGCCATGTTCATGTTAGGTCAAGAATTATTTGTCAGAGTCAAATCAAATTTAAATTTATTGTGCTGTATCATATCCATTCCCCGTATGATGTGCTTCATATCCTCAACAAGAACTATAATATACTACAGCATTTGATTCGATGGTAAATCGTGGATCATGTTAAGATATACTAGTATATGACAGAGCCTCGTCATTATCAAATTATCTAGTATCAAGTAATAACATTAACATTGCAGTATCACTTTCAATTTATTCAAAAGGAAGTTTATAAATACAATGTCAAGGACACAACTACTCTCCAATTGCAATTGAAATTTACAACAACTTTAATTCATATTCCCGTGCTTAAAAAAGATATTACTCCTCACTGAAGCAGATTCTAAATTGTTACCAACGCGGTTGGGAGTACGGAAGGGGCAACTCTTCTTCCACATGGTGAATCAAGATTTGAATCCCCGTTGATAAAAGAACCCATATTTAGTACCCAACTGCGACTCAAACAAAATCACCTCCAACGAATACTACATATGTAAAATTAAATTAAAGAAAAAAAAAAGTATTCTAAATCGTTACCTCCTGAAGTGATTGAATGACTTTGTCCATGTAAACGAGTTGGGAATCATAGGCTTCGTACGGAAAATCTACGTCGATTCCCCTTATCTTGTAGGTTGGCATTTCTTCGAAACCACTCGATTGCAGCAAGAAAATCAGAAAACACTTTCCTTATGAGGTTTTTGTTTGAACTTTTAAGTTTGAACACGCCAATGAACCCTAACATGAGAAGCCACTGGCGCCAGTACAGTCGTATAAATAGAACGAGATAATTTTCCCGCCAACTCATTCAAGATCGACTGAACGACGTCGTAGTGCAGTGCCTGACCGCTATTTTAAACAATAACAATAATTAATTAAGATTAAAAAGTTGTTTAAGAATCATAATTTTAAAAAAAGTGGCAATTTGAATAGTTATGAAACCTTGAAAAAATAATATTACATTGGAAAAATATGATTTAATCTAGGTCGTGATTTTACAGAAATTAATAATGTATATAGAAACTAAATCACATATATTATTTTAAAATCTGTACATTTTTATTAACATGTTCATGCTATAATATTTTTTGAAAATCAAGTGCATAATTTAGTATTAATTTTTTTTTCTCATTAGAAAAATTATGATTTTTAAGTTATATTTGATATAAATCTCATTCAAAATATTTTTTTAAAATTGTTTTAAGTCCCTAATTAATTTTGAAAGAAACTTTTAATCGAGAACCTAATAAATTTTATGATTCATTGAGTATTCACACAATTTAAATTGAATCGTGTTCATTTTTTCTATAACTTAGTGATATATGTTAAGTGATTGGTACGATTATTTATTCTTTTGTCATGTCATGTCATGTCATGTTATTGAAGTGTTGTCACATGTAATTTGATTATTTTATTGTTTTTTATTTTATAAATTATAATTTAATAAATTATAATTTTGTTTAATTTTATCGTTGTATCATTATATCGTTATATTTTCTTATTTATATTGTCATATTATTATATTGTTAAATCATCATATTTATATTGACATATTGTCATATTATTGTATTCTCATATCGTCATAATTCATAATATCATTATACATTTATATTATCATGTCGTCATCGGTGACGGAGTATAATAGGAGCAGGGTGCCCCAAAAATTTGTTCTTTTTTTTCATTGTTAAAAACTTTTAAGTTTTTTAAATTATGTATGCCCAAAATTTTTTATTTTTTTTTATAAATTATGTACAGTATGTCAAGAATCAAAGAAAATTAAATTTAAATTTTTTATTGATTTATAAATCATAATATTTAATATTAATTGATAGTAAATTTCGAAATCAAATATAATAAAGAATACAAAAATTATTAAGATATTTTTTATTTGTCTATTGAGTTTTTCACATATTATTCTCATCTTTTATTTTTACTTTTTAAAAAAATAATAATCGTTTTCTCTACTCTTATTTCTTATATATTTTTCCCATTTTGAAAAAGAAAAATTTGTCGTACTTAATATTGAAATATTAATTTAATAGTTACAATTATTTTTCATCTAACGAGCTTCTTTTGTATTAATTTTTAGGAATGTAAAAGAAAACAATATTTAAATATGTGTTTTTTCATAACCGATTTTTAATTGTAGCTTGATTATCATTTGTTTTTATTTTAATATTTACGTCTCAATTTTTTATTAGATCATGACAAATTATTCTCTAGTCTTACTCTTAAGAAAAATATATTGGTGACGAATAAAAGAAAAAACTCATATTTTAAAAATGATAAAAAGGGAAAATGTGTGAAGATGAAATCAAAACAAATTCAAATTTTTCATATATATTTTGAACCATGATACTACTGACTCAATTTTCCAATTACAATTTTTTTTTCTTAAAGTTTTGAATTACATGTGAGCCATTATTACAATAGAAAAATTGTTTTTTTGTAATAAAGATTATCAAAACAATATTGCTGAATAAATATGGAAGGTGAATTTTCTACTGACAATTGTTTATTTACATTAAAAAAATCTGAAAATTTTAGTTATGGTCTAATTATTGATGAAGTTCGAGAATACGAAAGAACAAATGATAATAATTATTAGTTATTTGTATAGTTATGGTTAATACTAAATTATGTATTCGCTGTATTGCCTTAGAGACAATAATTACATATATAAATTTTGATTGTATTATTTTGACTCCCCCTAAAATATTAGTTGAGATTTGGTCGTCGTTATATCGTTGTTATATCATTGTGTTGTGGTACTGTTATATCGTGTTATCGTATTGTAACATTGTTATGTTATTATATTGTCATACTGATATATCATTATTTTGTCATCGTATATCATCCTATCGTTATATTGTATTATCGTTATATCATAATATTGTTATATCGTAATACCGTTATATCGTTTTATCATCATATCTTCCTATGAAAAATTATAATATAATGATAAATTTGCCTTTAATTATATTATTCTTTTTGTAAACAAATAAGCATATGAAGTAGTGATAGAGGAAGAAATATCAAAAAACCTAAAGAGAAGCGGAGAAAAAATAAAATAAAAATTATTAGTTCACATTAAAAAATGTATACGATTGAATTGTTTATCTATACAAATTAATAGTTAACTTTTAATTCTCAAAACAGTTTAGATTTAATAAACACAATTATTCGTGTATTTTATATATTTTTTTAGTTATATCACCAGTTCATTTAAAAATTAAATACATGGATAAAGTTTTAATTCTCAAAACAGTTTAGATTTAATAAACACAATTATTCATGTATTTTATATATTATTTTTATGTTATATAACCAGTTCATTTAAAAATTAAATACATGGATAAAGTTTGATGATAAAAATGTATGAAAGAATGGATTAAAAACCGTGTTAAACAACTACAATTAAATAAGAAAAAACGTAACTAATTATAACATTTAAAAAAAAAAAAATTAGAACAAAACAATATTATATTGCCACATATATACAAATATTAAATTATTTAGTTAATTATATTTTTTATCTTCATATTTTACAGGTAATTTTAGTTTTTTTCTTGTTTTATAAATATTTAGTACCATAGTTTTCGGTTATCTATCTACAATATCTTACTTTGTAATCATTATTTAAATAAAAAGTGAAACCACGAATGTAATGTGTCGAGTCTCATCTCGTTGTTGTTCAAAATAATATTGAAATTTATATATAATTTAATTGAAAATTGAATAAAGTTATACATAACTAAAAATCATCAAAGATTATAACAAATTTTCCGAATAAATATAACATTTTTAAAACATTTATCAACGGCACTATTATATTCAAATTTTCATAATTTAAAAATTCAGGAGACAACACAGTCACCAACCAATGAGATAAAATAACAGTTACCAATGAGTTCGTCTAAGTGTTTTTATTTTTATTTTTCATAGAAATTTAAGTTAACTATTAATAAAAAATATATAATTATTTTTAACATAATTATTAAATATAAAATTAAAAAATAAAAAATATATATATACATATTTTTTTAAAATAATATTTTTTTAAAATAATGGTTAAAAATAAATTATTTATAAAATATAATTAATTTTTAAAATAATTAAAAATAAAATTGAAATAATAAAATGTCAACATAGTTTATATACCTCTTTATATATATAATTTCTATTTAATTATGAAAATTCACCCACCTGAACACATTTTAATATTTTACGAGAAAAAAGTAACTTTTTAACAACAAATTATTAATATTTTTTTATATACCTTTTCAAATGTTGTTTTAAACAAAATTTGAAAATAAGTTAATGTGTAAACTATTTTAAATATTTGAAATGTTTGATGAAAAAAAACCTTTATAGTTACAACGAACAGTAATTTTATCTTAATAAAAATATTTTTTTTAATATTATTTAGAGACACTTTGTTTTCAAGTTTAAATAAACCTATCCATCATCACAATCAATTTTATATATAAAAAAAAATAAACTAAAGATCTATAAAATTGAAATTGTGCAATTATAATTCTAGAAGATATGTAATCTACCATTAAATCATTAAATGTTATATTTGTTTTTGTTATGAGATATAATGCATATTCAAAATGAAGGATAATATTGATCTATTAAAGAACAAAACAAGATCAATTTTAATTGGATTATCCATATTAATTTTATATATTTTTATTAAAAATGTACTGGATAATTTTCAATGACAATAAAATTGATTTCTGTTTGTGAAATATTAAATCAATAATTAATTTAAATTCTGTTTTAGATATTTTGTTTTCTTAGAACTGAGTGGACTAATTATGACTATGTGAAGGCCCAGAGTGAAGAGGCCCAATTGAAGGGTTTCAAAAAGCAAAAAGAAGCAGGAAGAGATCCTAGTAGTAGAATTTTCTAGAAGGTGAGAGGATTCTCCAGACATCTCTGGGACCAATTGAGTGGAGCACGTCCTTTGTTTCGTTCAAAACTGGCAATTTAACAAGTGCAAAGGTCACAAACACAAATACTAAACACAAACCCAAAATTCCACAGAGGCCCCAGAAGAAACTAACTCAAGAGTCCTTCGGACTAGTCTTAAGCCCCTTTATTAAGATTGTTCCAGAACCTCTCAAAACCCTTTTTCTCATTGTTTCTCACTTTTTCGATCGCTCCCTCTGGTAAACCCTATTTCGTCTTCTCTTAGATTTGTGTTCCTTTTGCCTCTTCTTGTCATAGATCTGTGTCTTCTCCGTGGTATATTCATGCATTTTCTCTATAATTAAGATTTATGTTACCAACTTTTAATCTAAGAGAAAGTTTTTTGTTACAAGTCTTTTAGTTTTTTTTTTTTGCACTTGTTATCTGAAATTTATGAATGTTAAACTACAATTTTGTTGGAGAGTGTTGAATGATTTGATCTCCAAAACTTAGTATATCATGCAAAATGAAGTTTTGATTCTTTTGAAGATGGTGTTTATTTTTCAAATCGCTCTTGCAGTTATGAACATTATGTTATGACTTCTAAATTTATATGAACAACTGTTGTATGTGATTGCTCCTGCTCTAACAGTAGATGAGTTGGTACTGTAGGCATTGCCAGGACCAAGATAAAACTTGTGTTTGAAGTTTTTTCCCTTTCTTTTTAAGTCATATTTATTATTAGGGCAAAAAATTTGAATATATGCCTCAGATTTTGATGTGACACAGAACTTATTTTATTTTTCTTCATCAGGTGTTTTTTGGGCTTAGAGATCAAGCAAAAATGAGCGTGGTTGGATTTGATTTTGGTAATGAAAGCTGCATTGTTGCTGTTGCAAGACAGAGGGGGATTGATGTTGTGCTCAATGACGAGTCCAAGCGAGAAACACCTGCAATTGTATGCTTTGGTGACAAACAGCGGTTCCTTGGGACAGCTGGTGCTGCATCTACTATGATGAATCCAAAGAATTCAATCTCACAAATAAAGAGGTTGATTGGTAGACAATTTGCAGATCCGGAACTGCAGCGAGATCTGAAGACTTTCCCTTTTGTTGTCACTGAAGGGCCTGATGGATATCCATTGATTCATGCAAGGTACTTGGGTGAAGTGAAAACATTTACACCTACCCAAGTATTTGGAATGATGTTATCAAACCTTAAGGAAATAGCTGAGAAAAATCTGAATGCTGCTGTTGTTGATTGTTGCATTGGAATTCCACTTTATTTTACTGATCTGCAGAGGAGGGCAGTCTTGGATGCAGCCACTATAGCAGGGTTGCACCCACTACGCCTGTTTCATGAAACAACAGCAACTGCATTGGCTTACGGAATTTATAAGACAGATCTTCCTGAAAATGATCAGCTGAATGTTGCCTTTGTTGATGTTGGACATGCCAGCATGCAAGTGTGTATTGCTGGATTTAAAAAGGGTCAGCTGAAAGTATTGTCCCAGTCATTCGACAGGTCCCTAGGTGGGAGGGACTTTGACGAGGTTCTGTTCAATCATTTTGTTGCAAAGTTTAAGGAGGACTACAAGATTGATGTATTGCAAAATGCCAGGGCTTGTCTAAGATTGAGGGCTGCTTGTGAAAAGCTGAAAAAGGTGCTTAGTGCTAATCCAGAGGCACCTTTAAACATAGAGTGCTTGATGGATGAGAAGGATGTCAGAGGCTTTATCAAGCGTGATGAGTTTGAGCAACTAAGTCTTCCGATTTTGGAACGAGTGAAGGGACCATTGGAGAAGGCACTTGCAGAGGCAGGTCTTACAGTTGATAATGTTCACATGGTCGAGGTGGTTGGTTCTGGATCCCGTGTACCAGCTATATATAAAATATTGACCGAGTTCTTCAAAAAGGAGCCTAGGCGGACAATGAATGCAAGTGAGTGTGTGGCAAGGGGTTGTGCATTGCAGTGTGCAATTCTCAGTCCAACTTTTAAAGTGAGGGAGTTTCAGGTAATTTTCTTCTTGCTTGTATTGTTCTCTGGTTCATAAGCCCCTTTGACAATGTTTCAAAATTTCTCTGGTTCATGTTTTCAGCATCTGTTTGTTATTTTCCGGGTACATGTTATGTGCTTTCAATTGCTTTTTTCTTGGTATCTCCCTTTATATTAGATTATTTTATGATTTGAAATTAATAGTAAATTATGCTTGACATGTGTAATTATTATATTTTATATAATTTTGCTCTTCTGTTTCATGATGTGAAGGTCAATGAAAGCTTTCCTTTCTCAATTTCTCTCTCGTGGAAAGGTGCAAGCTCTGATGCACAGGAAAGTGGGCCAGATAGTAAACAAAGTACCCTTGTCTTCCCCAAGGGAAATCCCATACCAAGTGTCAAGGCACTGACAATCTACAGGCAAGGAACGTTTTCTATTGATGTTCAGTATGATGATGTGAGTGGTTTGCAAACACCAGCGAAGATCAGCACATACACTGTAAGTTGTTTTTTGAGTTTTTATTTACGTGCAATAACACACACCATGTTCTTTTGGTAGTTATTTTGACTCCTAATTGTACTTAAATCTGCAAAGAGCAGCACTTGTACTGTAAGTCTGTTTTAAGGTTTTTATTTATGTGCACACAGAAACACATTCTTTTGGCAGTCATTTGACTCCCAAGTGTATTAAAATGTTTGCAGATTGGCCCTTTCCAATCAACAAAAGGTGAAAAAGCAAAAATTAAAGTGAAAGTTAGGTTGAATGTACATGGAATTGTATCTATCGAATCTGCAACTGTGAGTTCCTCCCTCTGGCCTTGGCTTTTGCTTTTATTGTTTCTACTGTATACCCTGTTAGATTATTATGGAAGTAAACCATATAGCCTCTATTTCTTACTTCATATTTTTCTCTCTTAAGCTCTTGGAAGAGGAAGAAATCGAGGTTCCTGTTTCCAAAGAATCAGCTGGAGAAAATGCCAAAATGGAAACTGATGAACCTGCTGCTGATGCTGCCACACCGCCTAGCACCAATGACAATGATGTTAACATGCAAGATGCTAATGCCAATGCAACTGCTGATGTCCCTGGAACTGAAAATGGTACCTCTGAGGCAGGAGATAAACCTGTGCAAATGGATACTGATACCAAGGTTGGTCAAAGGAAATTTTAAGCATATGATTGGAATGCTTTTGAGTAATTGTTAAATTTTTAGATGTGATATTTCTATTTTTGACATTTAGATCTTATGTTATATGTTATTTTGTGGTTTCCTGTCTATGCTGTTTCTAATAGTATACTAATCAATAAGATGCCATTGGTAATTGGGATCAAGTTAGGGGTATTATTAGACCTTAAATAAATTATTATAAATGGTATATTTGATGTATAAGATGATGGTGTGAACTTAAATTTTCTGGACATTGTTTGGATTAATTGTGGTTTTTCATTGTGTTTGAGTTTCACATAAGTGGATCTCATTTTGTTTCCGTGTTTTGAGGTGCACGAGATTGTTTGGTTTGTTTTGATCTCTTCATTTACAGTTGACGTAATCCTTACAATACTATATTGTTTTCATGTCTCTTTTGTCCAAATTTTGTCAGTCAAATATTGAAAATAATTTATTAATCAAGAAAGTAAACCAAGGGTGACCTAATTCATCCCCTTCCTGTAGTTTGAATATTAAGTGCCTTATGGATTATGTGCATCAATCAAGTTGTTTATGTACTAATTGAACTGCCGCCTTTACGTTAATCAGGCTGAGGCTCCAAAGAAAAAGATTAAGAAAATAAATGTTCCTGTGGCGGAGTTAGTTTACGGAGCAATGTCAGCTGCGGATGTTCAGAAAGCTGTCGAGAAGGAGTTTGAAATGGCTTTGCAAGATCGAGTGATGGAGGAAACAAAAGACAAGAAAAATGCTGTAGAAGCTTATGTATATGACATGAGAAACAAGGTTATAGTTGTCATGATTTTCTTGTTATTTGATGTGGAATATTTGATTGTTACTTAACTAACTTTTTCTTATCATTTCAGCTTAATGACAAATACCAAGAGTTTGTCATTGATACAGAGAGGGAAGCTTTCACTACTAAACTTCAGGAGGTGGAAGACTGGCTATATGAAGATGGTGAAGATGAAACTAAAGGTGTATACATTGCCAAACTAGAAGAGCTCAAAAAGGTAAGAAATTTCGGGGATTGAAAAATCTGAACCTAGCTGATTATGGTATTCTTAAGGCCTGGTTGTTTTAGAGAGTACTTTCTAAGGATGCAGTGAACAAAAGTGTTATGCATCAACGTCGCGAAGAAAGATATATTTGTGTTTTAGTTTTTACAATCTGATTGGATATTTACTTGCTTGCAGCAAGGTGATCCAATTGAAGAGCGTTACAAAGAATACACGGAGAGAGGTTCAATAATTGACCAACTCGTCTATTGTATAAATAGTTATAGAGACGCTGCAATGTCAAGTGATCCCAAATTTGATCACATTGACATCAGTGAGAAACAGAAGGTAATTGGTTGCTACTGATTCTCTTTTGTTCATATTTTCCTGTTTGCCATAGAGCTGAACATGTTTTCCATTTGATTTGTTTTTGCAGGTCTTAAATGAATGTGTGGAAGCTGAGAACTGGCTCAGGGAGAAAAGGCATCACCAGGACACCCTTCCAAAATATGCCTCCCCTGTACTTTTGTCAGCTGACATAAGAAAGAAAGCTGAAGCTGTTGACAGGTATTTACTTTTTGTTCATAAGATTTTTGTCTCTCTTCTGTGTGTAGCTTTTGTTTCTTAACATTGCTCATTGTCTTTCAATAAAAGGTTCTGTAAGCCAATCATGACAAAACCAAAGCCACCCCCACCAAAGCCAACCACTCCAGAAGCACCAGCAACCCCACCTCCTCAGGGCGGTGAACAGCAACAGCAGCCGCAACAATCACCAGCTCAGGAGAATCCTAATGCCACCAGTAATGAAAATGCAGGGGACAATGGTACTCCGGCCCCGCCACCAGGATCTGCTGAACCAATGGAGACTGAGAAGTCAGAGAACACAACCTCTGCTTAATTTTTGTTGTTGATTTTGCCATGATCTCTTTCTATGATACGTACGACAATATGAATTGTGCCTGAAAAAGTAGGTATGGGTGAGTTGATGCTGGAAAATTTGTTAATGGGTGAATTATGGTCTTGGGCCCGTTTTTTTTTTTGTCAAACTCTTACGATCCCTAGGGTTTTAGATTATTTGTGTACCATTTTCTATAAGTGGAATTACAATGCTTGTTTTCATTTTGAGTTAAATGCTCCGAATTTTCTTATTTTTTCCCCATTTTGTATTGTGAGTGTCGTACATTTCTGTCTGCAATTTAGGTTAGAGCATTGCCTCTTAAGCCCCTGAGGTGCGTTTAGAGGGGGACCAGGTTTCACTTCGTATACGGATAAAATTATCAAATTATTTACTTTAATGCTCGTTGTGATTTCGAATCGAGTGTTATTTCTTATAAGGTTTCTTTTATGTATAATTTATTGTTATATTAAGTGTACACGTAATTGAAAATTTATTCACATTGATAATTTTGTAAAATATGCGAGAGATTGGTCAATTAATAATTACCTTCTGGGTACAGAAGTAGCGCTGAATTCGTTTTATATATACATTGGTAATGTGTGGTTTTAAGTGTTCTAATTTTGACATAACTATTTTGTTAAATTCATGAGTTTTTTTTTAGCATTTTAATTTAAAACGTTTAGATACAAAATGATGATAACTCTCATGCTTGTTTTCCAGATTTAAATAGAAATCTTATAATTTTCAATTTTATTAAATTCAATTATACGGGTAAAATTACATTTTGATATTAATTTTTCTTCCACATCACAAAAAAAAAAAGTCTGGATGACAAACTTACAAGGAATCAACGAAATTTATTTGTTTTTAGTCTAAACATTTTATTTTTTTATTTTAAATGGTTACATAAACCAATTTAATTTTTAATATCTAATAATATAATTAATTTAAAATATTTAATGTGAGAAAATAGAGGAAAATATACATTATGTGAGAAAAAATAAAGATAATATAAAAATAAATGCTAATCTCTTCTAAATTTGTCTATCCATAGTATATTTCACTAACAAAATATTTTAAATTCTCTAAAAGTTTAGTAACTTTTAAAACTCCAGAAGCAGAACATTTGTTTTCTAGTATTCTAAAAATATATTACTTAGGGAGTGAAACTAGGAGTATTTTATATTTGAAGACTATTATAGTTTTATTAATTTAAAAGTACGGTGGAGAGGGTAGTGTTTAAGAAATTTCATTGATTTTTAGTTCAACACGCAATTAGTTTCTATATATTTAAAATTTTTAAGTTAATATGTAGAACATTGTCAATTTGTTTTTTTTTTATTTAATTATTTTCATACACTTTTAAAAAAAAGGAAATCATAAAAATGGAAGAAGACACAAATACGAGGGATAACCAGTTGCATTTTTTTTTCCTTGCAAATTTAGGGTGTGTTTGAAAACACTTCAATAAAATTAAAGGAGAAAAAATTACTTTTATTTGATGTTATTTTCTCATTTATAATTTTAAGTACCTCCAAATAATTTATTATCATGAATATTTAGAAATTAATTTTGGATATCTCAAATAAAACTAAACGTACCCTACAACATAAATACAATTTTTTAGTAAAGGATACTTAAGTCATTTCAGTACATCATGGGATTGCAGGAAGAAAACATGAGAATAAATTCCTTTTCTTTGTTCTTTGGGGTATTTTCTTCCATCTACCGTGTGAAGTGTGAAAACTGAGAAAATGTATACGGTTGATAAATAAATAGGTAACACAATTATACTTTATGTTGAAAAGAAGAAAGAGAAGGTTGGGAATATCATGCATGGGTTACGAATCTCATTGATTGAATATTGAATTTTGAAGCATCCCTTCTGCAGTTCATGTTTTGTGGCAGAAAATAAAATGAGAGAAAAATTCGATAGGTTCAGTTTCAGGTAAGCAACTTTTTTTTTTTTTTCTGCGTAGCGTATAGCTCGAGGAAAATCAACGATGCTTGGTGGATCCACTGCTGCAACGAGGAGGGGAATATCAAGTTTTCCTCCTTTCTCTCAGAGATTAAAGCAAACAGGTTGTACTCACTCGCTCACTCAACTAAATTGATGTTTGTTGTTTGTTATTTTATATTCTCTTAGTTTGATATTATATTTGTTACTCTTGAGTTTGTTTGATTTTAATTAAGGCAATGCAACTTTTGACCATATCTGATTTTGTGTGGTTTTGATTAAACTAGCAGAAAATGAGATTGTTCAAATGTTTCGGTTGCCTAATCCCTATGAAGGAAACCACCGTAACGGTCCCGTGACAGGAGGATATGTGTTGAGGAAGGAACCTTATTCTCGGACATTGGATGAGAGATTCATTAGGATTTTGAAAATATTTAAATGGGGACCTGATGCAGAAAAGGCCTTGGAAGTGCTGAAACTGAAGGTTGATGCTCGCTTGGTTCGCGAGATTCTAAAGGTAGATGTTGAGGTTAGTGTTAAGACTCAGTTTTTTAAGTGGGCTGGGAGGAGGAGGGGTTTTGAACATGATTCAACCACTTACATGGCGTTGATTCGCTGCTTGGATGAACATAGGATGTTCGGTGAACTGTGGAAGACCATACAAGAAATGGTTAAGGGTTCATGTGCAATGGGTCCTGCTGAATTGTCTGAAATCGTGAAGATCTTGGGCAGGACCAAGATGGTTAACAGGGCGTTATCTGTCTTTTACCAGGTCAAGGGTCGCAAGTGCAAACCCACAGCGAGCACTTACAACTCTGTCATCTTGATGCTGATGCAAGAGGGGCATCATGAAAAGGTCCACGAGTTGTATAATGAAATGTGTAACGAAGGCCATTGTTTCCCTGATTCTGTTACATACAGTGCACTTATATCAGCATTTGCTAAACTAAATCGTGATGACTCTGCCATTAGATTATTTGATGAGATGAAGGAGAATGGACTGCAACCCACTGCAAAAATTTATACAACTTTAATGGGAATATACTTTAAGTTGGGTAGGGTTGAAGAAGCATTGGGCCTGGTCAAGGAGATGAGAGTGAGGCGGTGTCTCCCAACTGTCTTTACTTACACAGAATTGATAAGGGGGCTGGGGAAGTCTGGGAGGGTTGAAGAAGCCTACATGACATACAAGAAAATGCTGAAAGATGGTTGTAAACCTGATGTCATTCTGATGAATAATTTGATTAATATTTTGGGAAGATCTGATCGCTTAAGAGATGCCATTAAGCTTTTTGATGAAATGAAGTTACTGAATTGTGCTCCTAATGTTGTCACATATAATACCATCATCAAATCTTTATTCGAGGCCAAGGCACCACCTTCTGAAGCTTCTTCATGGTTTGAGAGAATGAAGAAAGATGGAATAGTTCCCAGCTCATTTACTTATTCAATTCTCATTGATGGTTTCTGCAAAACAAATAGAGTTGAGAAGGCTTTGTTGCTTCTCGAGGAAATGGATGAAAAAGGCTTTCCACCTTGTCCTGCTGCCTACTGCAGCCTGATCAACACCCTAGGAGTAGCAAAGCGCTATGATGTTGCAAATGAACTATTCCAGGAATTGAAGGAGAACTGTGGATGTTCAAGTGCTCGTGTGTATGCTGTAATGATTAAGCATTTTGGAAAATGTGGGAGACTCAATGAAGCTATCAATCTTTTTAATGAGATGAAAAAACTTGGATGCACCCCTGATGTTTATGCTTATAATGCTCTCATGACTGGAATGGTAAGGGCTGAAAGGGTGGATGAAGCTTTCTCCTTGTTTAGAACTATGGAAGAAAATGGTTGCACCCCAGATATAAATTCTCATAATATTGTCCTGAATGGCTTGGCTAGAACAGGTGGCCCAAAGCGTGCTCTGGAAATGTTTACGAAAATGAAGAACTCGACTATTAAGCCAGATGGAGTTTCTTACAACACCGTTCTTGGTTGTCTTAGCAGAGCAGGTCTGTTTGAAGAAGCTGCAAAACTTATGCAAGAAATGAGTTCAAAAGGGTTTCAGTACGACCTCATCACCTACTCTTCAATACTTGAGGCAGTGGGTAAGGTTGATGATTGTAAAATGGTAGAGTCATGAGAGCCATCTGGTATCACCTTTTTGAGTGCTCTGTTAACAATTATTAACAATGCCCTTGAATTGCATTAATGATTTTGAATTAAGGAACTAATTTTTTTTGTAAGTTAAGGGGTTAGGAACATTCATTGAAGAAAACCAATATTGTAGAAAAATCCCTCATGTATTAGTTTAGAAACCTTGGAATGTGTAGTGGATTTTAATCTGAATAAGGATTTTTTTTATTACATTTTTTATGTCAGTTTATTCTTTCCCAAACAATGGCTTGCAATTCTTTTGACCATCAATAGGGACGTAAGGATGGAAGATAAATAGGAAAAGAAGTAATATTATAACGTGTTAAAGGAAATTGTTGTATGGATAGTGTAACTCTTTATTTTGAGTAGTAGCACATCCAAAAACAGTTTATTTACATGTCTTTTTATTTTGAGTAATGATACAAATAGCAACGGATTATTTTACATATTTTTTTGTATGGGTAATTGAAGAACAACTGAATTCTGCATAATTCTTTATTTGCCCAAAATTTGCACAGTTTCTACCCATATTCTTGCAACTATCATATTCACTTTACTTTCTGTTTTTGCCGTATATAAATAGCGGACACAAGTAATGCAACCATGGCGTTTATGTTATTAGTGGACGACATTTTCTTTTTCAGCTTCTATTTAACATCTTATTTGGGTTGTTTTGATATTGAACCTTCGAAAAAAATTCCAGTGCAGAGGAGCTATCTGGGTTGTTTTGATATTAAACTTGTATTTAGAGCTTAGAAATATGCACGGACACAGTGAAAGACATAAAAAAAATAGTTTATATATAGATTAATTTGTAGAAGCTTTTTCGTTTAAAAAATAAAAACTATAAATTTGACCAAATCTACTCGTAATGTTACACCAGATAGCTTTATGAAAATGTCGTTTGCACGGTTCTGAAGATATGACTGTATTTTGCAGCACCAATATCCACTGTCTCACTAAAATTAATATTTCAACATCTCTTTAAATTTTTTGAAAATCAACATGTAAGGAGTTAACTTTTATAAAGTTGTATTCTAGTCTAACCTTTCCAAAACATGAGAAAAACACGTTGAATAGAAGGTTTTGATAAGTAAAAGATAAGAAACCAAACATTAGATTTTGAAGACAAATCTTCACAGAAATTTCATGATGTTGAAACTTCCGACTTGCTTAAGATAAGTAGCAATGAGCAACATGACTATTCTGAATATACATTTAAGCTTCATTAGCAATAAAAAGAAAAACGAAAACCTTTTTCAAGACGTTGAATGATGGCTTGAATAATGCCTAAAACACCAATTTCGTACTTTCAAGAATAAGGTATAACATCCATGTGCAAACTTGTTGCAAATAAAAGCTACCACAACATGCCACATGGGTTCATTCATGCATGGGGCATTTGGAGGGATAGCAAGGTAACAGTGGAGGTGTGACTCTTATGCAGAAGTGATTTAGTGATTAGATAGAAAGGTTATGAAGGAAAGGTCGTAGGTTAATCCTCCATATTAATAATTTAGAAAAATAAAGTTGGTTTAAAGGATTTAGAAGGAAGGGTGAGAGAAGTTGTCAGTTCAACTCTCTCCGGTGATAGAACTAATAAGTAATATTTGTCGGATAAAAATCAAATTATTTCATAGAATGCTTTTCTTCAAGGGGTCCGTGTCACTTGGTCAAATCAAATTTTCTTCTTTGCAAGTCATGTTTTCATTGCAACTTCTTTCATATGGTCCAAATTGAGCAGTTATCACACATTACCTGTCAAAGAAATAGTGGACAGAAGTTTTTGTCGATGTAGCAAATTATTTTTTTCATTTGATAGTAGCTGTCTAATGTCCTTTCCTTGTCCAAAGGATGCCCCAAACTAAAATGTATCAGTATGCATATGTCAAACCTTTTATAGGTTTGACATATGTTAAAATTTAAGACCTAAGACTTTTTGCTTGACCTTAAGTTGTGTGTAACACTCTTTTTTTGGTCTGCAGAAACATTATTCATCTAAACTTGGGAGTAAAGTTGGAAATGAATCTATTTGTCGATATCTTCTACAAGATTTGATACAGAATGAACAGTAATCGATAACATGTTCAATAATCATACATGAACAATCTATGTTTCCTTTAATGTGAGGCAAAACTATAAATGAAAAATGCCAACTCATCTGGTAGGTAATTCACATCATCGAATATTATTCATGAATTTGAAAAATATAAAAGTTAAGAAATAGACCAGACAGGCATTGAGCACAGTTTTGAACATGGATACAATGACATAGTTGGGCCATCCGGTTCTAATTGTAGTATAATGCAGTATTGCTGGCAAGAAGGGGCAAAATGCCTCAAATATGATACAACTAGTAATCTAGTGTCTACATTGTATCTTACACAGCAATGACAACTACAATGCATAATATTTCACATACCATTCTCAGCAGAATCTTCGTTCTCATCATGTCTCTGTTCTAGTTTTGAAATCTCACTCTGCAAATTCCCTAATATCTGCCTCTTCTGTGTTTCCAATTCCTTATGGAAATCCATTCTCATCTTTTCCAGTTCCATCATCTGCTGCCTTTTACTATTCTCTATCTTTTCATATATCTTACTGAACTTTTGTATGGAATCGGCAAGCAACCTGAAGGAAGAGGCTTCACCACTGCTCCTTCCTTTCCTTTTCTTTGCTTGAAGTTGAAGTCCATCTGAACCTTCTTCACCGGTAGATTCCACATTCTCAGGACTATCCCTCAGTTCATCCAATCCATTACCTTGATTCAAATAAACTCCAGGGTTCATAAAAACATAATCTCCCGAGTCCAAACCACAAGAGATACCAACTTGTTGTGGGGGTGAACTCATTAGCTCATCCATCCTCTTAAAATAAACCCATTTGCAATCTCCACCATCACTGTCTTGAAATTTAGCCTTCTCCTTCTTGTATTTTTTCTTCAGTGTGTCAAGGCGGTTTCTACACTGAGTATCCGTCCTTTCAATTTTTGAAACTTGTGCTACCATTTTCGACACTTGCTGCCATTCCTCACCTCGAAGACTCTTCCTTCCAAGTTGAAGAAACCTATCACCCCATGCATCAAGCAGAACAAATGTCTCATGCTCAGTCCAGTCAGTAAGTGAATTCCTACCCCCAGAAGATGGTTTGGGAGCTGAGGGAACTGGAACTGGAGCTGTAGCTGATGGTGCTGGCACACAAGGAGCAAATTCATAGGTTGAAATCAAAGTCTTCAGCTTTTGCTTCTTTGGGTGCCACTCCAAATCTTCTTCGCTCTTAGTGGCATAATAACCAATCTGCTTATTATCCTCTACCTCCTCTTCCTCATCATCATTTTCATCACCAACCCCATCCATGCCATTTTCTTCATCCCCATCCTTTTGGGGAAGCTGAAGGCTGTTACTTTGATCAACCTCATAATCTCCTTCTAACTGTTCTTGTTCTTCTTCATCTTCATCATGATGATGGGCATATTCAGTATTGACCGGGAGGGTATATGGAGAATTCTGATAACCATAACCTCGTTGGTGACTGATGACGCGATATGGGTTAGGGTCATAGCTCGCATCATCCTCAATGCCATCCATTCAGAAACAGAATTTTGCTACGAAACTAAAGCTACAAAACTACTAGTATCTCTCTCTCTCTCTCTCTCTATCTATATCTCTATCTCCCTCAACCAAACATTCAACAACCCCTCTTTGAGTACAGTGTAAAATCCTATTGCAATTAAAATGAATTGCATGACCCTGAATTTATTCACAATTATCTTTCTTGCATGTGTGTGTGGAATAAGATGAATTTAGGAAAAATAATTGAAACAGATGTGCATCCAATTCTCATTGAATTTCATGAGATAAAAGCAATAGCATCAAACATGAGAAGATTGTGATTGGTGTTTCATACCTGAGAGAACGAAATTTCAGGGAAATGAAAAGTGTGAAATTGCAAACAGACTGAAGGAAAAGAAACTGTCAATTGACAAAGCACCATCACAAGTTCCACAGAGATAGAAGGTGCTCTTTGCTAACGTGAGCCGGGTGCGTGCCGTAATTAATACACTTCATTCTTATTTAATTTTAGTTTGTTATTATTTTCCTATTACATCTGGACGCATTGTTAAACCAAAAAATCTCGATCCTGTTTCCAAGAAATTTTCACGTCATGCTTCCTACATGGCTTCATTAAAATTTTAAAATTAAGAGTGTTTTATTTTAAAAGCAGTAAATAAATAGAAATATTTTTCATTAATAAAATAAAGTAATTATAGAAATAATTTAAAAATAAAAATGATAAAATTAGCTTTCGGATATTTGTGTAATTATTGAATATATATAAAGGTCATCACCTTTTTTTTTCTTTTTTTTATTAAAGCATTATTTCATATTTTATTTTACTCTTACTGAAATTTGTTTAGTGGAAGGAATTGCAATAATTTAACTCGTAATCACTCTTACTTTATTTTTTCAATCTTGATAATTAAGTCATTTTTATAACTCTAATTACATCATAATAATGATTTGTTTTTAAATAGAGGATAAGAAGAGAAGGAATAAAAAAAGATAAAGATAAAAAGAAAAAAAGTTAAAATTGAAAAAGTAAAATTGCTTTGATTAAATAAAAAAAAAAGTGAAAATGAAAAAATATTAGCGATAACTTTATTTGGACATATTATTTATTATTATTATTATTATTATAAAAATTAAATACGTAAATATTAGTGAAATATTTGTGATATGAACAATTGTATAAAAAATGTTATAAGTTGCATATAAAAAAATATTATTAAAATATTTGTAATATAATTATTTATCTCTTTTAATATAATCGATTATACGATTTTCAAAGTATCTGTTAAAAAAAATAAAAATACATTGTGGTTCTTTCTATTTCAATTTTTTCTCTTTCTGTGTGTATATTGCAAACAATTAGGAATTCGTATTAGTACAAAACAAATACTTTTCTCATATACTTACAAGTAATGTGTATAAGTATTTGAAGTATTTTTCTTCTAGCTTCATGATATTTATATATCTTGGATGTTTAGTGTCTGATAATATATATATATATATATATATATATATATATATATATATATATATTATATATATTATTTTATA
>Ga0099822_1001071_pt1 | contig 30251 bp, 12 predicted proteins | sample CowpeawhiteBW_FD_76839 | JGI IMG/M metagenome (GOLD analysis project Ga0099822, IMG submission 76839) | Root nodule microbial communities of legume samples collected from California USA - Cow pea white BW | ecosystem: Host-associated > Plants > Roots > Nodule | place: USA: California | collected... | reverse complement strand
CTTTTATATAATTATTTGAATTTTATTTAGTTGTTATTTGATACTTTAATTTGAGATTTATACTATTATAATATTTTTCTTAATATTTGACATCATGAAAATCAAAAAGAAGAGTATGTTATTTTAATATTGAATATTTTGATAGTATCATGATTCCGTTGGTGTGATTTTTAAATTTTTTTTATAAAAAATATTTAATTGATATATGGAACATTAAAAAAATGGGTATGGGTATGGGTATAAGAAAATACCGTTACCCGGTGGGGATGAGGATGGGTCAAAAGTTGTATACTCGTTGGGTTTGGGGATGGGGATGGGGATGAATTTTTATTATGGGAATGGGGATGGGATCATGATACCCGTACCCGCCCCGCCCCGTTGCCATCCCTAGTAATGTCACTAGTATCTAAAGTAAGGATAATGATATTTTGATTTATTTTTTGATCTATTTTTAATCCACCGTTTTGATCACTCTTCAATTATCTAATATAAATTTTTGATTGGTGTGATATGATAATTAAAGGATGATTAAAGTAGTGAGTTAAAAATGAGTCAAAATATCATTATCCCTAAAGTAAATAAACAAGAATGATATTAAAGAGGATCTATTTAAGAGGATCGATAAAAAATAATTTTCAAATAGAACATCAAATATAATTTTGATACATGTGTTGTACATACTAATCAAGGTATAAAATATACGTATTTTGACACCAAGTAGGATCTTTAAGAATAGTAAAAATATGTAAATCTCACACGTTTAAGATAATAATTTAAGTGTAACCAAAAGATACATTAATTAACTAGTCATTATTGAGGAAAGAGGCATTGGTCATCCTCTATTTTTTAATCTAAATTCACTAATACACACTTGATTATTATTATTATTATTATTATTATTTAATTCAAAAGGATTAACTAGATATAAAATCGAAAAAAGTAACCCTAACAAAACTAATGGTTGGTTCTACTCCAACCTTCGTTAATGTTTTCGTTTGTCATTGGTTGAGAGCACATATCGCCACAAAGTGCAAACCTTTCATTTTTACTGTTTGTCCCCGTCACAACACAACAACATGCTTTCATCTCATCAATGTCTAATGTAACACAATCTAACCTAATTAATCCTTTTTCTGAATTCCATTATGGATTTCATCCATCTGCATCACTTAACATTCTGAAACATACAAACAAATAAAACACGTTTTATTATTCAACAAGGGCCTCTCAGTTTCCCAATCATCAAGTTGCATCATTCTCTTTTGTCTTTTATTGTCTTTCATGGCCAAGCAAACGCTAGCACAGTGTTTATGGTATTCATGTCTCTTCTTCCTCCTCCTAAATGTTGCCCTAAAAGCATGCAAAATTAATATCCATTTTTGTTTATAATTTCTGTTATGAGATGTGACATGCATGAATTTACAGGGACCAGGATCAAGACAATGCGAATAAATCGAAAAAGGTTTCAGATTGGGATGCTTTAAATCATAAACCTGAAAAAAAACATTTCTCTTGCTCATCTTCTGCTCATGGTTCTTTTCAATTCCTAACCTTTCATCCCAATTGGAAAGACACTCAAGGCTTCTTTTGCTTTTACATGTTCATGATTTTCATTTTTATGTTCCCAGACTTGAGGCATTTGGAATTGGAGAAAGAGAAAGAGAATGTGGCATCACCAAGAGGAGTTTTAGAAGCATGCATGAAAGACTTTGACTCTCGAATATTAGCTAAACCGGAAAAAAGTTGTTCAAGCACAAGGGCACACTCTAACTGGACCAATTTTTTCAAACTTTTCAAGAAAAAATCTTTCAAGCGGCTAGGGACCCTCTCCAATATCAGTGTTCCAAGGATACCAAAATGGAAAAGCAGAAGTACAAGAGAAAATCACGTTTTAAGCAAGCTCTGTAATAACTTCAACTCTTCTTGGGTCACTTTTAACCTTTCTGAGCTCAGAAAAGCGACCAACAATTTTGACAGTGGTATGAAATGAAACCTCACCCTAATCAGCTCAAAATTAGATTCTGATATATACTCATTTTTTACTCTTTTACGCGTAGAAAATATAATTGGAAGAGGTGGTTTTGCTGAAGTTTACAAGGGGTGTCTCGAAGATGGACAATTAATAGCTGTGAAGAAATTGAATAAAGGAACCACAGAAGAAAAAACTGCGGGCTTTCTATCTGAGATAGGTGTAATTGCTCACGTTGATCATCCTAATACTGCCAAGCTTGTTGGATGTTGTGTGGAAGGAGAAATGCATCTTGTCTTTGAACTATCTAAACTAGGAAGTTTAGGAACTCTTCTTCATGGTTTGTACCCAGTTTCATGTTTTTTTTTGCGTACCTGTGATAATTTTGTTCAAATATTATACAATGAACAAGTAAAAAAAATCGTGAGAACACTGAAGTTGTCATAACGATTTCTATACAAACTCAAGTCATGATGACGACTTTGTATATTAAGATGAAGTCGTCATGACTCTTAACTAGTAATAACTTTTTTATTTGTCTATATTTTCGTAATATTTGAGCAAATATGCTTTAAAAAACCTAGTTTGATTGCAGTATCCTCGTACCTGAGAGTTGCTACTACGTAATTTCATGTTTATTCTGTCATTGTGCATTCCAGGTTCAGATAAAAGCAAACTAGATTGGAGTAAAAGGTATAAAATTGCTCTGGGAATAGCTGATGGTCTCCTCTATCTGCATGAGAGTTGTCACAGACGAATCATTCACAGAGATATTAAGGCAGAGAATATTCTAGTCACAGAGAATTTTGAGCCACAGGTTTGCACTAAACTTCATTTGAATTTGTTGCAACTTTTGATACATGTAACATGATCCACAAATGTGTTATGAGTTTGCACTTAATTATATACTATAAATTATTTTTAGTTTACGTGAGATATCCAACAATTTTTATAAATTGTGTGTAGCAGCACAAGCTTAGTCATTAGTTTTAACAATTTTATCTTACGTTTTGCAGTTATAATCAACTTATGTTGTTTTCCTATGTCTGGGCAAAGTTAAGTTTTATATTCTATTGTTCATGAGCATATCTCTTTTGCTGTATGATCACTAATTAAGCAACAATATATTATTTACTATTATCCTTATTATCTTTTTTTCTTTCAAATTTTGACAAAGATAATATATTAACAGAGTTTTCATGTCATGTGTTCTGTTTTAATTGTTAAATGTTCCCTTTCATGACTTGTTGATACATTTTATGCTATGCTATTAAAATAGATAATCAACAACAGTTTTTAAGGTTGTATATATTCCTTTTTTTTTATATATATATCACTTCCTTGATAATTTAATTGTTTTCTAGATATGTGATTTTGGGCTTGCAAAGTGGTTACCTGAACAGTGGACTCACTATAATGTATCAAAATTTGAAGGCACATTTGGGTATGTAAATAAAAAAGATTACTAATGGTAGATTTCTTTAAGCATGCATTTCCATTTTTCAATTCAAAAATATGTGTAATCTGATTTTTGTAAAACGGTGAAAGCAAACTGTTGTTTTACTAGTTTTTGTTTCCGTTGTGTACAGTACAAAATGTTTAAAAGCAAAACTAGAATGAGATAGTTTTATGAAAAGAAAATGATATTTTAACAGTTAATTTTTTTATAAGAGTTTAAATTCTAATGATGATTTAATAAATTTCCCTAATGAATCACTTGACAGTTATTTTGCTCCTGAATACTTCATGCACGGAATAGTAGATGAAAAAACTGATGTTTATTCATTTGGGGTCCTGCTTTTGGAGATCATAACCGGGCGCCATGCGGTGAATGATCAGCAGCAAAATATTTTGTCATGGGTAAATATTTTCATAAAAGCGATATATATTATAGACTGAATTAACCTTCAAATTCTCAATGCGTGTATTTTTAATTAATTTTTTTATTTATTGAATAAATAAATCTATTATTGTGTAGCTGCATGCATGCACGTGAGAGAGCATGAGCTTAATGTTGTGATTTGTATGATATAGGCAAAACCTTTGCTTGATGGCAATCATATGAAGGAGCTTATGGATCCTTCACTTGGTGATGATTACGATAAAGCACAGTTGGGTTGTGTAACTGTAACTGCATCATTATGTATTCAACAAAGTCCTATTTTACGCCCCAGAATGAGGCAGGCAAGTAGTGAAAATTAAGAAAGATGGTGAAAATTAAGAAAGATGATATATAGTTTTTGTTTATGGATATGCAGATTGTGACACTACTAAGAGGGGATCAACACGTTAAGAAAACACGAGCGAGTGGAAGGAGACTTCTGGAAAGAACGTACTCGGAAGAACTCTTGGATGTGCAAGAATACAACTCAACAAAATATCTAAGAGATCTCAAGCGGCATCAAGAAATTGCATTGGGTCTCCACACCTGAACACGTTCTTAGTTTTTAGATGTATAAAATTCTCATCAAGTCTATGTAAATGAATCCCGTTAACATACAATCAAAATGATTAAATATGTTATGTGAACATCAAAATTATAACTCCTCTTTGTTCCAATATAATAATGACGTATTAACTATATTAAAAGTATAGATTAAAGAAAATTTATCAAATATAAATATATAATAATTTGGTGGTCGTAAGGTAGTAGTGGTGGTTTTAGTTTTATGGTGGTAATGACAGCAAGAGTGATGGTGGTAGTGGTGATGGTAGTTGCAGTGCCAGTAGTGGTGGTGCCAAGAGTGGTAAAGGATCATGAAATGATAGAAAATGAGAATAAATTGAACAAATTTAATTAAAATAAAGACTTATTTGAATAAAACATAGTCACATTATGTGAACAGTGTCAACCTGTACAAATATACCGATGTCAATTTAAACGACATCAATGAAAATAACAAAATTGAACAAAAAAATTACCAAATTAAACAATCTAGACCAAAAGAGGGACTAAAATAGTATTTAAACCTTAAACATAATTATAATTATTTAAATTTAAATTTTGAAATATTTGTCAATTGTATAACTGTTGGAAAAAAAAACATCATCAATTAAGAATATTATCGCATTTACCCTTAATAATCACCCTATATTAACAAAGAAATAAGATAAAATCAAAGAATAAAACTAGAGAAAAAACATTATAGTTGTTTAGTGACAACTAGAGAATAATTTTATGTGGAAATTTGTATAAAACAGAGACTACCTCTCATGCACTCTGACCTTAAATACACCTACACTTCAAAGCAAGAATTTAACCTAAATCTCACAACATTCTACTACAAGAATATAAGAGAAATCAAATATGAACAGCTTAAAATATATTTGACTAGGACAAGAAACATCATAGATTTATAGCCTATTATATAGTCACCAACACTTACTCCTTAACTCATATGAGATAATGTGGAATTTTGAAATTTTCCAAGACATATTATTTTCATTAACAATGACAATATAAATTCAATATTGTAAACAAGTTTTGTCTATTAATATTATTAATTCACTACAATAAAATTATTAAATAATAATCAAATTTAAAGAAAAATAATAATTAACTATTATAGTAACTAATTTAGATATCAATTTATAAACTAAAAATATTAGTATGTAAAATAGTCTCTATTATGATACAAAATCATAGTTAGTTTGTGAATTAGAGTATAAATTGGTCTCTAAATTAATGTATATAGTAACTAATTATTTAGAATTAGAGACCAATTTAAACATTAATTTTTGGTAGAGACCAATTTAGATTTCATTATAATTTTATATTAATAATAGAGACTATTTTAAATAAAAAATAATAATTTATAAATTGATAATTAAATTTAATTAATTATTTTTAATTTCTAAAATTGATCATTATTTAATGATTTTATTGTATGATTAATAAATTTTATTTAATGTCAATTCATGACTTACTATTGTGTTTTAATTTTTTTAAGGATTACCTTTTAAAGCTATTATATAACTAAAAAAAAACATATCGTTAACTATTGTAATTTGTTTCAAACTTTACAACATATTATTATAAAGATTATCTCTACACACAATATTTACTGTTTTTTAAGAATTGTATTATTTATACGTGTTGATAATTTTGTAATATTTTTGGTGTTAGGGATTATTTGTCATTATAGTAAGTTAATTAATTCAGGAAGACAATCTTATCAATAATATCATTGTGAAATCTTCGGTTATTTTTGTATTATATATAAGGTATTGATTTTATTGTTATCATGATAACAATAAAAAAGTTACGTATATCTATTAATAATTTTTCTATTCCTAATGATTTGTTGAAATAAAATATTGTGAATTATATAAAAATTAATTACATATTTATAAAATTATTATTTTTATAAATTATATTAAAATAATTAATCCAAATCAAGTTTATTTCTATTGCATTCTTGTTTCTTTACCAAAAGTTCTGTGAATGATTTTTAAATTTAAAATAAAATAGAGTATTTATTAATTTATATTATTTTGTATGACTTTTTTAATAACATTATTTTGCGGGTATATAATTGTGGGTCAACTAGGTAATTTTGTTGAATGGTTTGAATTTGAGAAACGCTGTCTTTGACTTGATGCGTTATGCCTCAAATCTGATTCATGAGTGAATTTTGATCATTACTAGTGATCAGTAAATTAGAAATTGATGATTTACGTGATTAGTGTGAATGTATAAAAGGTATGTAAATGATTAATTGTTGTTAATAGTAAAAATGTTGACTTTTAATTAAATGTTAGATTTAGTTTTTTAATTAAGTTGATAAATTAGGAGCCGTGAAATTTTGGTTTGATTTCAATAATGTTACGGATAGAGAAAATTTCTAACTTATTTATTGTACCCTGCAATTGAGATTGAGTAGTTTTTAATTAATTTACAAGTAATGTTTTAAACCGATTTATCGTACAATGTATTAAATTTGAGTCGTGTGACATATATAAGATAAATAGTAAGATAAATAGATTTTAAAATATTGATACATAGTATATCAAGAGCAAAATAATATATTCAAAATTTATAAATTTAATAAATGTAATTAATAAAATAAAAATAATTGAAAATTGCTTTCCTCTTATATTTTGAAAAGAATAATTTACTTTTAATTTAATTCTCATAAATATACTTATTTAAAAAAAATCAAGATTAAAAAACAAACTATCACAATATAATTAAATATTAAAAAACGTAATTATAAAAAAATATAATAATTAAATCACAATTAAAATCTGATATTATGAAAAAATATATAATAGTTAATTTTTTTTCTTTTAGGTTGATAAAAAAATCACTGTACAAAATACTCATGATGTAAAAGTATACAAAATCATAATATTTTAATATTAAATGGGATAAGAGAAACTTAACTTCTTGTTTCTTTAAAATAAAACAAAACATTTGATAAATAAAAATATAAATAATGAGTCTATTTTTAACTTTGTTTTTTCTATTTAGGAAAAAAAGTTATATAAAAGAATGAAAGATGAGCAGAAAAAAAGTAAATCAAAAGACAAATAAATAAAAAAATATGTTAATGAGTTTTTATTTGTTATTATATTTAATTGTATGTTTTATTGTTTATTAACAATAAATGACGTATTTTCTAAAAAAATTAAAAATTTATTGAATTTAATTTTTAGAAATTCTTATTATACATATCAAAAAAATATAAATTTGGTAGCATGACATTTTAAAGTTTGGAAACACAACATCTTCGGACCTCTAAAAAGTTCGCGCAAATTTTGTATTCAGATAATTAATTGTGTAATTTTAACATATTATTGTTCAAGTAATTATTCTCATTAAAATTGTGAGTTTTTATTTAAGAGATTTCATGTGTATATTTTAATACAAGATCTAATATAAATTGTTATATTTATTAGTCATCTTTATATAACAAATGTTAACATTTAAAGTTATACTTGTGTAAAAGTTGAATTGTTCGTATTTATCTGGGTACCCATGTTTCCAAATTCTACACATGACCCTAAACAAAACTGGTTAAAAAAAAAAGATTCCCGAGGTGGATTTACATGCACTCTAACTCTACCTACAATTACGACTCAATTATTATTGTCACTTTCTTGGTAAACAAGTTGATGTTGGAAGGGAAATAAAAATTATTTTAATTAGGTTCGCATCTAGTTTAAGATATTCCCACGCCTTGTCCCTTTGGTAATCAACATGCCGTGTGGACTCTATTTTTTACGACAAATTATACTTCTTAAATCAATTTATAAAATTACACGAAAATCTACCAAGAGAAATAATCAATATGACAAAAAAAATAAATATAATTTGTTGTTAGAGTTTTTCTTTTCATAAGAATATTATATAATTCTATTTTAATTCCTCAAGGCACCCCTACATACTTGCGTATTGGAATTCTCCCCTAAACTTGCTCGTAACTCGATAACGCCCCAATCTTATACTATCAAAATACTACACGCACGAAACACACGAGTTCAGCATGGTAATGTCCAATTTGCCCCTCACACTCATCCACCAATAATTTGCTTCCAAGCATTCAATTACCAACCAAACCGTCCTTCCCATCCACCGACCAAAACCCTTCATTTGCCTTGGCAAAATAAATGTAAATGTAAATATAAAATAATAAATATATAATATAATAATAATAATATTTTATAACTGTTATCATGAGTTGAAAAAAGGAGGGGAAAAGAAGAGACGCAGGGGTGGATGGTAATTTGGAGCGAAGTTGAAGTTTGAAAGCATAAGAAAGGGACGTAACGGGGATTTTGGAAAATGTCGTGGGAGCGAAGTGGCAATAGTGAAATAAGAGTTGAGATTAGCACCAAGTAGAAGCGGAGTAGCGCTGAGTCTAAACTCGAAACGGAAGAGAGAGAGAGAGAGAGAGAGAAGAGGAACCGTCTTCGTTAAGGTCAAATTTCCTCAACCTCCAACTAACACGTAACGCCGGAGTTCTCCGCCGCCGCGCACGGCGAATCCCGACGCCTCTCAATTTATGCTATATTCGATCGCCTGCGTTCCGCGACTCTCGTCGACGGAATTCCCGGTGACTCACCGGTGGCCCGTGGAAAGTAGTTTATTTCCTTATCATGAAGAATCAGTCCAAGGACAACGGTGGCAGCAAGAGCAGCAATGGATTTGTTCCTTCTTCCTTCAAGTTCATATCGTCTTGCATTAAGACGGCGTCCTCCGGCGTACGTTCCGCCGGCGCCTCCGTCGCTGCCTCCATATCCGGCGAAGGACACGACCGCAAAGACCAGGTAGCATTTTTGCGTGAGTGCTACTCTTCGAAACTTGTCAGTTGGCGTTGCCTTCTGAAATTGCGATTTGTGAATGCTGTTGAAAACTGACAAGTCAAACATGCTTGAGTTCTGAACTTTGTTCATTGAGGAAAATTTAGTGCGGCAAAAACTTGCCTATGTTGTGTTGTCTTTATGGATATGCTCTTTTTTGGTTGAAACACTCTCTCCAGTCTTAGGAATGAATTGTTTATTGTTATTTCATGTGTTTTGTCTCTAACATTGGTATTTCATTTATTCTGGATTATTGAATGAAGCTAAGAGCGTAATCCACATGGATATTTCTATGCTACTCCATTTCCAATAGTTTTCTTTTTGTCCTTTGGTTTTGTACGGTGAGGCATTGAATATTCTGATTAACAATAGCAATTTCTCTAACTCCAAAAAAAAAAAAATTGTAAGAGATGTTATTTTGTTTTTTTGGTTTTTGTTTTCATGATTGCTGAACATGATTGATTTGAGATTGGTTTGTTCGATGATAATGGAGTAGTTAAACAACTTCTAACGGACGGGCCTTATAATTGCGGATAGGGAAAAACTGTGATATATGTTTGTGCTGGTTATTAGAAACATTCACTGTATTCTGGCACTACTGAGTAATTTACGGATCCCAATTGTAGTGATGAAATTATAGTTTGATCACCACTGCCATGTGGCGAAATTCGCAATTGCTCTCTGGCTGTAAACTTATTACTTATGGATGGAGTCAGAAATATTTACGTCTTTATTTGTGAAACAGGTGCTTTGGGCTTGCTTTGACAGGCTAGAACTAAGTCCGTCTTCTTTCAAGCATGTCCTCTTACTTGGTTATTCCAATGGCTTTCAAGTTCTTGACGTGGAAGATGCCTCTAGTGTCAGGGAACTTGTGTCTAGACGTGATGATCCAGTTTCCTTTTTACAGATGCACCCTGTCCCTGCAAAATCAGAAGGTTGTGAAGGATTTGGAGCATCGCACCCTTTACTGTTGGTTGTTGCATGTGATAAATCAAAGATCCCCGGTAAAATGCTAAATGTAAGAGATGGCCATAATGAAGCTCAAGCGGAAAATATTGTTAGCTCAGCTACAGCAGTTCGGTTTTACTCATTAAGGTCCCATACCTACGTTCACGCACTGAGATTTCGTTCAACTGTATACATGGTTAGGTGCAGTCCTCGAATAGTGGCTGTTGGTCTAGCTACACAAGTAAGTTTTTTGACAGTACTTTCAATTTGTTTGTAGCACTTATATTGTTAGTTCTGCAAAAATACACGTTACTTTGTTGAGGAAGTTTAGTATATCGTTGTTTTGGTAGATTATGGAAAGGTCTTATCAATTTCCTTGGGCATATTGCAACTTTGCAGGTTAATTATAGATTATCCTGTCACCTAATGGATCGATTATGTTATGCATACTATTTATCCATTTCATCGTAATACAGCAACCTAGTTTGCTAATGCCATAGGTAAAATCTGCCTGATTTGTTTCCTTCATTTATCCTTTGCTCGCAGATATATTGTTTTGACGCTCTTACACTTGAGAATAAATTCAGTGTTCTCACTTACCCCGTACCTCAGTTGGGAGGACAAGGAATGATTGGGGTTAATGTTGGCTACGGTCCTATGGCTGTAGGTCCCCGGTGGTTAGCTTATGCCTCAAACAGTCCATTGTTGTCAAACACTGGTCGCTTGAGTCCTCAGAGTCTTACTCCTCCTGCTGGCAGCCCATCAACATCACCCAGCAGTGGAAACCTGGTAGCTCGATATGCCATGGAATCTAGCAAGCATTTGGCGGCAGGGCTGATCAATCTTAGTGATATGGGATACAAAACATTGTCTAAATACTATCAAGATCTAATACCTGATGGATCTAGCTCTCCTGTATCATCAAGCTCAAGTTGGAAAGTTAGTCGATTTGCATCAAATTCTACAGAAACAGATACAGCTGGGATGGTGAGTATGATTTTATTGACAACTTAACACGTTATAGTATGATTTTATTTTGCAATGTTCTGGACCCTGACTAGATATTTTCTTTCTTAAAGTAATATTGGCATCTGTATTACAATTTGCATGAGATCATCTATTGGTTCAGCTTAGCCATAGAAGAAGAATTTTATAAGGTAGTTAATAGCCCTGAGTATTTTGCTGTAGTCTTTTCTCATTTCTTGCCCTTCTTTTAATCATTGTTTTATGTCAGTTGAAACAGGAAAGTAACCATTCTATATACTTGTTGACTAGTATTTCTCATCCATTGCAGGTTGTTGTCAAGGACTTTGTTTCTAGAGCTATTGTGGCACAATTTAGGGCTCATACTAGTCCAATATCTGCATTATGTTTTGACCCAAGTGGGACACTTTTGGTTACAGCCTCAATTCATGGCAACAACATTAATATATTTCGAATTATGCCATCCTGCTCAAGAAATGGATCAGGTTCTCAAAGCAGTGATTGGAGCTGTTCACATGTGCACCTTTACAAGCTCCACCGTGGCATGACATCTGCTGTATGCTTATATTCTCACTGTTTCTATAATGCCTTTTGTGTTTAGAGCCCAAATTTGATAAACAGTTAGTATAAAGCTTTTTATACTATCATCTAATGATGTGTTGACACATTATTGAAAGAGTTACATATTTTAGGTACAAAATTCTTCACTAATTTGGCAGTATATGTTTGGATGAGAGCTTAAATAGCAGAATATCAAAATTAAATCCTTATGTTTATTTGCTTGAGAAGGGCTTTACTTAATTGTGCAAATTTTACAGGTGATACAAGATATTTGCTTTAGCCATAACAGTCACTGGGTTGCCATCATTTCCTCCAAGGGAACTTGTCATATTTTTGTTCTTGCTCCTTTTGGTGGTGAGACAGTTCTTAAGATGCACGATCAAGACACAGATGGGCCTGCTCTTTTGCCAGTTTTTCCTCTACCATGGTGGTTCACTCCCCATTTCACAGTAAATCAGCAGCAATTGAGCCTGACACCCCCTCCTCCTATTGTTCTTTCGGTGGTTAGCAGAATAAAGAATAGTAGTGCCGGATGGCTCAATACAGTTAGTAATGCTGCATCTTCTGCAGCAGGGAAAGTTTCAATTCCATCTGGTGCTGTTTCTGCTGTCTTTCACAGTTCTATTCCTCATGTTTCACAGAATGCATACTCAAAAATTCATGCTATGGAGCACTTATTAGTTTATACCCCTTCTGGTCATTTAATTCAATATAAACTACTACCACCATTGGTGGCAGAGTCAAGTGAAACTACTTCAAGAACTGCCCTAGTTCCATTAGCACAGATACAAGAAAAAGATTTGCGTGTGAAGGTTGAACCTGTTCAGTGGTGGGATGTCTGTAGGAGATATGATTGGCCAGAAAAAGAGGTGTGTGTATTGGGGAGTACTGTTGGTGGACTGGAAGCTGAAGAAATGATTTTGGATAATTCAGATTATGAAGTTAATAGAATCGGGAGCAATAATTCTATAAAACTTAATAAACAATGTCATTTCTCAAATGCAGAGGTGCATATAAGCTCTGGACGGATACCAATTTGGCAGGAGTCCAAGGTAATCATTTGATTTCTGTGCTGAACACAACATTATTTTTTTTCATACAAACTATTTCTTGCTCAATTTTTTAGGTCTCTCTCTTTGTCATGAGTCCTTTGGAAGCTGGAGTGCCAGATTTGTATGAGCTTAGTACAAGGGGGGAAATTGAAATAGAGAATATTCAAGCTAATGAGATTGAAATAAAACAGAAAGATTTGCTGCCCATCTTCGATCATTTCCACAGAATTCAGTCTACTTGGGGTGACAGGTAAAATTACTTATCTGCCGTATTGTAGTTGGTCCACTCGGTATTATGTCTTACGGAGATTTTCCGCTTGGAAAAGTTCCATTCAAGACGCATTCAATTTAAATATCAGGCTCTCTGCTGCTCTGTATTTCTTTCATGCTTGCAGTTTCTTGCTGAGTTTCTGTTTTCATTTTCCTTCTTTGTTGCTATAGCTTTGTGATAGATACTGAATCAGAATTAAACAAGAAAACTGCCTTACTTTCAGAACTTTTAGGATCTACTTCACCCAATACCCTCTTACAAATGACAATATGATCTCTCTCCGCCCTCCCCTCTTATTTATAGGCAACATGCCTTATTTATTTAGCCAACCAAGCTAACTGGCTACTGGGTATCTATCATTGCTAGGGGTGAGGAAATAATCCGTTTCTCCATTATCCATCCACAAGGAAATCCATCCATTAAAAAATATAAAAAATGGATTGGATCAGATTCATCTATTTTTTTTATTTCAAAATCAATGGATCCTCTCATCAATAATTGATGGATACAAATTATTCCAACCAATATTTTTTCATAATTATATCTTTCTCAAATTTACCTTTTTTAAAAGCTCTCAAATATATTATTGAATTCGTTTTACAATTATTTTTTAAATTGTACAAAAATATATTATTTTTATGGATGGAATATCCATCTCTGAAAATATTAATTAATGAATTGGATTTGATTTTTAACAAATAAACACGATTTTTAATGGTCTAAATTAAATTATTGAATCTTTTATCTGATTATTATAACCCAAAATAAAATTGATCCAATTCATCCAGCTTACCAACCTCAATCAATACTCCTCCAAAGTTCCACCTTGTCCTCAGGTGAACAGCAAAGTCAGAAGGTGATAAAGGCCCTGAGATTGAATGAATGGGTCCCTGTTTGTGATGGTACCCAAAAGTGTGAACATGGGTTATAGGTTTATGCAACAGCATGCTTTTGTCCTTCTACCAGCCGGACTTGACTCATTGCTAGCCGAAGAGTCAAATGCAACGATTTTCTTTTAAACCCACTCTTTTTTTAGTGATTTGGACTTGGCTCATAAGTCAAAAGATTGACCCAGATCCTGTAATTCCAATCTGGGCGTTGCATCCCTGTTTCATATGCCGTTCATTTGTACTCTTCTTGTACTTGCAATTCAAAGGTTCATCTAGCCCTAATCAAATCTGCAGCGGTTCTTGTGGTGTAAGTTCGTTGATCAGACTGCGTAACTTACTCTTTACGATGACCGAAGCGGTTTTTGCTCTGGTAGTGTGTTCCCCTTCACCCCCGCCTCTTTTTCTTTCTTCAATTCTTCTTTTTGTTGTTCTTGATTATTTTCTTGGTTGAAGAACATGGTCATTGTACAGCTTATCCTTTCAATGCAAATGCAGCATGCCTCAATGTTTTCTCCTCCCCATTTACTCCAATGGTTCTAAGCTACAGATCTTGTTTCAGTACCACCACCAATAAGCTTCCCTCCCATCAGATATTGACATCATTTTCATGAACAGTTCCCTCAAAAGTCAAAGATCACAGATCGCGTACTATTCGATAGAACGTAATCAGAATTACATAAAGAAAACTGCCTGACTTAGAGAACCTCCGTGGTCTGCATCTCCTGACCCTCGTACAAATGACTGGATGATCTCTCTTCCCTCCCCTCTTATTTTCTGGCCGCACACCTTATTTATTTAACCAACTAATAAACCTAATGGATACCTATCACTTTGCTTATTTTTATTTCGAAGTTCTATGTGGAGATGTTTTGAAGGCATGGCAGTTTGAAACCTCCTATTTGTGAACATGCTGATATTTATGTTAATTTTCCTATTTATTTCCCTTTTGTTTTTAAACTGTAACTTGTACTTAGTTCTCTGTTTACTGGTCAATGAAATTGAGTATGATGTTTTGGGGAACACTGTTTAACTTGTCATTTGTTTGAATTTAATTTTGGAGTGTTTCTTCATCTTTATGTTACTTTTGTCTGAAATTTGAAAACATCTGTGCAATCGTCCATGCATATGCTAACTAATTCCCCAATTTTTTCCAGAGGTATTGTTATGGGACGGTGCTCTAGCTCTTCGTCTGATTCACATGGAACTGAGGAGAAGTTGTCAGAAGAAGCTGCATTTTTCAATTCAAAATTGACGGTACCTGCTCAAGCTGAGAAGACGTTTGTTGGTAAGATAAGCAGTACAACGTGAAATCTTCTGTCGTATTTGTTAGTGAACTATGTAATTGTCTCAGACTTGTCAAGAATTTTTTTCATCAAATAACTTGTCTAATAGTAAGATTAATTTCAAGAACAGAGAGGTGGCTGGTGTCACCTCTTTTAAGCCACAAAAGTCAAAACTGTTGACGCAAATTATGTTTTAACAGGTGCCTCAAGTTTTGACAATGCTATAACTGCAAAGGTTAAATCATCAGATCATGATAAAGCCAATGACAGTTTCAATTCAAGTTCTAGTGGCTGTGATTTGAATATGAATGTTATTTGTGAGGAGTCAATACGTGACTCACCAGACTTTGAGCAATTTTTTCAAGAAGGTTATTGTAAAGCATCGGTTGATTGTCAAGAATCAAGAGAAGTCATAACTGAAGTGGACTGTAGCAGTCCGTGTGGCAGGGAAAAATCTGATGAAGATGGTGATAATGATGACATGCTTGGTGATGTATTTGACTTCTCTGAAGAAGGTATATATCTGAAGCAGGCTAATTTTGATTTCAATGATATTCAGCTTATCCATAGCTGCTCAGTTTGTGCACGTAGCTTTTGTGATGTATTTGCCGGTTTGGTTTTAATTTTTCTTAAAACTACAAAATGCTTGTGTTGCAGGTTGACGATTACTAATTTTATGCTTGCCTCCCTCTGAACTGCTGTAAATTGGTCCTGTAAAGGAGAAATTAATTGACAAATGCAGGTGATTTCCTTGCAACAAGCTAAATGCTACTGACCATTGATTCAAGGAATTTGTTGTTTTTCCCTTTCAATATTCCTTCCCAGTCCAATGATTCTTCTCACCTTCTAATTTCTTGTAAATGATGTATATTGAAATTCATAACTACAAATTATTTGTGTGGGTTCTGGGTGGGTTCTTTGCGTGTGTATTATATTTTTTTCTTCATAGTTCATTGCTTTGGAGGCAAAGCGAACAGGCCAAAGAGAAAGGGGGAGAGGGCAGATAGTTTGTTTGTTTTATCCTGCTCACTTATATTTCATTCATGCTGGGTTATTTATATTTCTCGTCACACTCTTTGCTTAATTCAAGAGATTCATTTGTCCATTGCAAAATAGTTTCTTGATCTTCATAGTATCAATTCCAACATAGAGCAGACGTATAACTAGTATATTAGTCCCACCTCTCCTATCCTATTATTCTTATAAACCAAATTTAAAGTTTTGTTTGAACTTTTTGTAAGTAACACGATCTTAATTATCTGCTGGATTAATTTTTTTTTGCTGAAGTATCTTTATTAATAGCTTCTTCAAGCTCAATAAACAGTTGCCTTTTTCACTCTTAATAATGTGCCTTTTTATAGTTCATATATATAGATACAAATTAATGGAGTTGATGAGGTCATGAGAGGGTTTTAAAGAATTAAGGCCAATAAAAAAATTGAAAAAATAATGTATCTTATTATTGAAATGAAATAATTCAGAGAAAAACACGAGTTTGTGAGAAAAATAGTGTTATTTCTTAACCAGAGGAGTGATTATAATTTATAGCCCAAAATGGTTCTTAAATGCACTGAATACGAGATAAATGTTCTAAAATTTAATAAATGCGTTGAATTTTAAATAATTATAGAACATTTTTTTTCTTCAAAAAGATGAGTGTTTGTAACACAATAATAAATATTAGATAAAAATTAAGATTATAATTCATTAGAAAATGTCTTTATTATTATTTTAAATTTTAAAAGTGTACTTGCGGATGCGTAAGATTTTGCTGGCTGTCTGCCGCATGGATGTTTAGTATGCTGGAGAGGGTCCCAATTGCAATTTCATAAGCAATGTAATCAAGGATTATAATTAACCCAATAAAAATATAAAAAAAAAACCCTTGAAATTTTGAATCAACACGCAAGCACAGTGGTGACGTACATGGTATAATATTTAGTCTTTTCTTTATCACAATTGTAATTTTCATGAAAAAAAGTACTTACTCTATTAAAACATATAGACGTTATTTAATTTCTATTTTAAAAATATTATCTTTATTGTTATTTAAAAGTTAAAAAAATATTAGTCATTATTTTTTATTGTTATTTAAATATTTCATACACTTATTACAAATAAAGTAAAAACAACAAAATATGATATAAATTGAAATGTGAAAAGAGTAAGATGCATTACATAACTTTAATTTTTCCAACCTAATTACGTCGTTAAGCAGAAAATTGGAAGAATATCCTTCGTTCTCATCATCAAGCTCTTACATAAAGAAAAAAGTACGTGTCTTTTCTTTTTTTTTTTTACTTTATTTTAATATATTGAATAATTTTTTCACCCATAAATAAGTGGTCATTTCTTATGTATTTTACATATTTTAAAATTTGGTATTTTCAATTAAAATTTTATGAGATTTTCAAGTGTCTTGAAAGTTTGTTATTTTTAACTTATTATCTTATCTTGAACAAATTTCCTAAATGGGAAAACAATCAGGTAGTTGTCCTTTGATCTTTCAAAAGGTTATATGTTCTTCCACTTTGCTCATCTTACCTGTTCCATTTCTTTGTTTTTACCTTTTGTTCTTTTTTTTTCATGACATTTATTGGTTGAGTAATGGATACAAATCTTTCTTAGAGTTGATATGTCCTTTTAATTCTGATTAGGTAAAAAACTTAATAGCAAAGTTTCACACCTTCTAGTTAGCATGCAGAAATGGAGAAAATGAATTGAGAAGAGCATTTGGTTTTCAAGTAGAGAAGAACTTCACGAAGATATGTTAAGAAGACAACATAAAAATATAATATAAAGAAATTAGAAGAAAACATCTCAAAGAAAACAAATAATTTAAAAAGAGACATTCAGGCTATTAATTAATACTTATTCTATGGTAAAATAAGGATAAAAATATCCATAACATTTTTTCTCCAAAGAATCTCACTCTAGAACCATAACATTTTCTATGAAAATACCGTTCAATAATACATTCCCGTCTTCGTGAAATGACTAAAAAAATGTAACTATTTCATCTTTTCAAAACACCATTATACTTTGCCATAAAGATGGGTGATAGGTGTAGGAATGTGTGAGGTGTTGGTATGAATACGAAGGGATAAGGCTTTGAGGGACCGAAGAAGTGAAGAATCCATTATCCCAGCCACACATATTTCTGCATCAAATGGTTTGTCAGAGACAGTGTTCAACAAATTATTCAACCTCCATTCTAAGATCAACCAAAACTTAGTTAAAAGGTAAAAACACTGTGTATATCAATAACTCATACCATGTTTTAAGAAAAAGAGAAATCCATTTTAGTTTCTTTGGGGGTTGCAGTGGTGGGAAGAAAAGGTGCATTAAGTGCATGAAATGTAGGAAATAAAATTGGATACGAAAAGCTGAGAGACAGAGAGGGTGGTCCCTTCGCATCTCAGTTTTGTAGCTGCAATTATTCACTACCATATACACAGTTTCTGATATGACACCAAACCCACGATCGATTATTTGATTGTGGAAGATAAAATGAGTAACCTAAGCTAAGCTACAACCTGCATATGCTCCTCTGTGATCCTTTTGCTTTGTGTCCCCTCTGCTTTCACTCACTACACACTCCACTACTCATGGGGAGCTATAAGGATGTTTGTTAGAAGTGAGTTTTAAGTCTAATTCAATTTCATAAAATTGGCTTGTAAAATGAATATTGCACTCACTTATATATTGTAAATTAATCTTATCTCTAGTCAATATGAAACTTCCAACTGTGTTGGTTTAATGATAAAAGTTGGAAGATACGTTCTAAAAAATTATAAGTTCAATGCTCTGACTAATATTCAAGAGTTATAAGATAAGTTCGAAAAAAAAAAAAAAGAGATTATGAGTTCAATTCCTCCCACTAACAAAATACTTACAAGTAACATTTGATCATAAAAAAAACGTTCATCTCTACGTACATTTATACATTTATGTGCTAACTTTCCTGTTTAATGGGTCACTACCCTCTTTGTCCTTTAAATAAGGTAGTGTACTTAAAAATATCTATTTGTAAGTTGAAGTTGTTTTGTAAAAAATTTTCCGTCCACAACCACGACATGATCAATTTTGAGGAATATCGATATTATTGATGATATTAAAGAGGTGGGTTAATGGTTGGATATAAAGTCTAACAAAGTTCAATCGTAAATCCTCTGTACTTAGCCAAGATTAGAATTCACGTGTATGAAGTCAATTTGTGAACAAAAACTAAAGTGATATATATTTAGATGAAACTTTTCTAAATGGATAATTTCCATGGATCCAATACAACAATATGTGAATATTGTTTAAAAAGAATTAAAATTTGGAGTTTAGATTTTTAAGTGAGTTTTTTCTTTTCCTTCTTCAAGATATAGTGATATAGATATTTTAAAAAAATTATAATATATTTTAAAACATCAAAATTAGTTTCTATTATTGATGAGTATATTTTGAAGATACAATAAAATAATAACATAAAAAAAGTCGGCATTTGAAATTTGTTAGCATCTTATAAAATGAAAAGTGAAAAGAGAAAAGAAATGTATAATGTTCAATAAACACACTCTAAGTAAATATTATTAAAATAAATATTTTGAAATAATAAATTATTGAAATGAATATTTTACTTATAATAAACTTGAGTGCTTGATTGAGATTTTTAACATAATTTTTCTACAATTATTTTCAACAGAACTTTATTTTTTCAGAATGAGATATAATTAATTACAAACAATACAACTAAAAATTAAAAAAAATTTACTAAAAATAATTCAAGTGTGAATTTAAATTTTATCCTAAACCCTAACTTTATTGTTTAATGGGTTATTACCCTCCTTGTCCTTTTGAGATTTTAGATTAAAATTAATTTTAATCTATAATCTGTCCATAATAAACTCTTTCAACCATAAGCATCAATGATATGAAAGTTGATAATTTGTTTCGATAACTAAATGATTCGAGATTCTGAATTAAAATTGTGTTAATAATTCGTGTGAGTTGAACTAAAGTCACAAAGATAATGTATCTTTTAACAACAACAAAAAACACGACCGGAAACAATTAATTAAAGAATGGAATGTGATGTATAAAGTGAAACTAAGAATAATTCCGATAATGGATTATGGGAACAGTTTATAATTGGTGATTTTGTATCCACCACTCGCCGACACCTTTTTCCGTTTAGAATAAAAATACATTTATTTGATGTTTTCTTATTTTTTTATTTTTCGTAGGGAACAAAGCCGTGCCTCTTCTCTTTCTTCTTTCCCCTGTTCTCTGCTGCTCCTGTTATTATAACTATTTCTCTTCTTCATCGATAAAAATCTATTCAATTGCTAAAAAGTAAAAGGAAAAGTGTGAGAAAATATTGCTAAATTTGTTTCTTTATTTCATCTTATTCCATTCTTTCCTCGGCCAAACATATTATAAACTAATGTTTGTATGTTATTAGTTTAGGTATCTCTATTGATATACTCTTTACACCAAAAATAGAAAAAGGTGATCGGGGACCATTGGTTACCTTATACAACTTATTCACTGAATTTAAGGTGTGTTTGGTTCAGTATTGAGAAATCGATTCTAGTGAATCAATTCTTCAACGTAAAAATAAGAATTAGTTGTTTTTCGTTCAATGTAATTTTTTATCTTTTAATTGATTTTGGAAACCAAACACGTACTGATTCTGTATTAGAAAATTAATTTTTAATCAATTTTATATCAATTTGACACAATCAAACACACACTTAATGTGTCAATTTTTTGTCTTGGTTAAGGTTTTGCCATATTTTTACAAGAACATTAGTTTATACCTTCAACTTTCAGAAACAATAATTATGTACATTTATTCTTCTTTCTAAACTTATCTTTGGTATGGAAACAAATTCTTCTTACCAAAAATGAGTACTTTAAGTTCAATGATAAAATGAAATTGAGTGAGTACTCTTCTTCAGAAAGATTCTTTTGTATTTTAGGATTATTTTGAACTTGTATCGTAAAGTAGGGTAAGTTGACTTCTTCTTTTTTTTAAAAAAAGGTGAAATTATGAGTCAGTGACAACATTAAGATTAAAATTGTCATGAGTCTTGAATACTTTACTTTTACACAAAAAAAAAAAATTGGATTATATCATAACGATTTCAGTCTTAATATGGTCATGAGTCCTGATGACTTTATCCTATTTTAAAAAAAAAATCAATTGACCCAAATTTACAATTTCGATTTCAAAACAATCATGAAATAAATAAAAAATAAAAAAACCTATCCTAAAATCTTATTTATAAACTTTTTGGGCATTACATGAATATTAATTTTTGCTATAAAAAATTTGCACTGTCATATACCATAATTGGAGACCAAATCTCCACCTCTTTGAGTCATATCTTTGATTTTTTGCCCCAAACAAAACAATCCATGTCGAAATAGATCTTTTATCAAAACTGTTTCACTCAAATTGATCAAATCTTCACTAAACCTCTTCCATAAAAATAAAATAAAACTATAATTTTTTGTACGTGGGTCCTTATGTACAATTATACATACACACATATACAAGTTATTGACTTTATTCACAAAAAAACTAATACCATTTTTGTAAGATAAAAAGGATAAAGGATACGGGTAATAGCTCCTCCCGTACACAATTTGTTGGATAAATATCCGTTTTGTATCCATATTCGTATAAGTATTCATTATATGGGTACCTGCATATTTTTTTTAATATCCACATATATTCACAGATACCCACGGATATTTACAAAAAAGTAAAAATAAATATTTTACAACATATTTTAATTGTAAATTCAAATAAAATACAATACATAACATTCATAAATTTCAAACAAAGTCTAAATAACTCATCTAAATAATATTGAATGAAAGTTTACAAAGAAATAAAAAATTTTAAAACTAATTGATAAAAAAAATAACACATTCAAACTTAATATGTTAATATTTTAATCATTTTATTTATTTATTTAAATTAGAATATAGCGGATACAGATATTATAATATCTGTATCCATCTCGTTAACATGCGGTATAAAAAATACTTGTGTCCGTTACCTATATATATTTATTTACCATATTCATTTCTTATTAGTTGTAAATTTTATTCGCGAATACTCGTGGTACAAATTTTTTTGAGATCCCTACTAAAAACAATCTAAGACGGTTAAAATAAATACAAAAAAAATTGAAAAACTGTTATTGTATAGTTGTCATGACTTAAAAAAACAGAGCAACATTTTGCTACTACTTCATAATCAGAGAGAAAAATGAAAAAGTGTGGGGCATAGATGCCATATTCTATGGTAAATTGTCGCTTTTGGAAATAATTAATAGCAGTTGTTCTTGAGAAGCATCACCAATGAAACATCGACAACAAAAGAAAGTACAACAAATGCGAGAGCAGCAACTTTATATATGTCATAATAATGACTCTCTATTCTATACATTACACACACTTATTACCATGCTTCAAAATCTTACAAGAGATAGCGATAGATTAGGAACTCTGAAGATAACAACACAAGATTTTGAAATAGCCACAACTCTAATCCTATGTCATATCAAATTAATCTTAAATTCACACATTACCTCACTCTTTTATCATATATTACCTACAAAATCTTTGGAAAAGACAAATTTCGTCGAAAATATCTCTATATAAAGAAAAGAATATTTTTGCCCCTTACTTCACCCACTCTTCACTCGATTCTTTCTTTGACTTTTTAAGAATTTAAAACGTGTAATAGTTATAGAAAACTAGAAATTTCTTGGAAAAACTATGTCAAAGAATTACCCTTTTAAACTTGATCATATATTTATGACAACTTTGTTGCTATGTATATCTTAATATTATCTTTCTAGAAGAAAGGAAATAAAGGGAAAGGTTTTGAATTCGATCTCTCTTTAACAAGTTAAAGAAATAAAATTAATTTTGTGAAATTTAGAAAGGAGAGTGAAAGAAGTTGTGACTTCAATTCTTCTATTAAAAAACTAACAACTAAATATCGATAAAAAAAATATTATCCTTCTAGTGAAATAGTGAAATAAAATCAGTAATACTTTAAGGTTTGTGTGTATGTACATATCATACTATTTTTGCTTTTTATGATATACCGAACATGGAATAAAACTTATAGGTTGTGTTTGGTTGGTTTATAGTAGTTTATAAAAATGATACCTCTTTGGGTATATAATGATCCGGCAGTTAGGTTAGGTTAGGTTGGTTTTATTGGTTTTGCAGTTCAAAAACTACCAAGTTAAGCTTAGTTTAGGAAGAATTTATGTGAAGTGAGAAAAAAAGTTGGGGTCTTGACTTTGAAAAGAAAAAAATGGCATTATCCCAAAATATAAGCAAAGTCAGCACCTCGGGTTAAGAAAATAATAATGCAGAAAGAAGAGATAAAGATGGAGGTAATATCCAGCAATATGCTGAAAAAAATAAAAAGAGGGAGCAATAATTACCGAATGAAAAAGAAAGAAACATGAATGGTACGTGGCGTTAGTTTTAGATTAGATCTATTGATCCTTTTTAATTTAAAGTATTAGAGGTGAAGGTGGCCATAAATGATAGGTTCATGCGGAAGCAATGAACAGGAACACTATAAGTGACTGGCTTTGAAAACTGTTACCACATTAAAAATTAATACAATTATTATTATATAAAACACACATGATACTTGTCTCATCTCAAGTATAAAATAAAAACCACACTATATATTATATATATAAACTAGGCAGCAGAAGAAGAAATGAGTACCTAAAATAGTGAGTGAGAGGTTAGAGTTTGAGAGTTTAACAATGGATGGTCTAGTTCAGCAGCTGCAGAAGCAACTTGTTGATTACACTGCTTCCCTATTTCATGAGGTATAATTGGCTTAATAAGTGGAGAATAATATATTTTCTATCCCTTGTTGGGTTTTCTGATTTCTGGTTTGCTTTGTTATGTTTGTTTTCTTGAAACAGGGTTTTTTGGATGAGCAATTTAACCAGCTTCAGCAACTTCAAGATGAAAGTAACCCAGATTTTGTGGTTGAAGTGGTGACTCTGTTTTTTGAAGACGCGGAGAGGCTTCTTAATGAGCTCACAAAAACACTGTAAGGGCACTGCAATTTTCATGTTTTGTTATGCATTTTTAGACCAAGGAATCGTGTCTCTTTCGGAACCTCTTTCCTAACTCCACTCTTCCATAATGTTCATTCATTTGCCTCAAACAGAGCCCAGCCTACCATTGATTTTAAAAAGTTGGATGCTCATGTTCACCAGTTGAAGGGTAGCAGCTCCAGGTACAATTTTTTCTCAAAAACAAACTATGTTCGTAATCTTGTCTTTGATTTCTTAAGTTGCTCCAAGTTGAATCCACATGCCGTCTCTTGTATTAGAATTTTGATTCATTTTTGTTTCAAAATAAAAATTTTAAAAATTAATGGATATAGTCTTTTAAATTTAATAACTTTAAATTTAATGACTTTAAATGTTTTAAATTTGTTAAATGGTGTTCAACTGACGTTTGATCTGGAAAATATTTGAACAGTATAATCAATTCAAAAATATTATTTTAAAACACGTTTTGACATGTAAATTTTTTTTTAATATAATTAGATAAAAATACTATATTTATATACTTTTAAAGTTAAGAGATTATAATGTATTAAAATTTCAAACAAATCTTAATTTCGATTTCGCGTCAAATTTTAGGATTAAAAATATATTTAATTATGTTACTTTTGGCGAAAACATGTAGCATAGTGGCATGTTCCTCATCTTTGTTAGAGCCTTTTCTGGATGATACAGTTCCATTTGTCTTACCTCACAATTTGGTGTTCATACAAGTATCATAAATTTGATGAAGTTGTTGGAAATGCAGCATTGGAGCACAGAGAGTTCACAGAGTCTGCATTTCCTTCCGAAACTCTTGCGAGGAGCAAAACGTTGAAGGGTAAGGTTCTTCACAATTCCATATCAAAATACACTTCACTAACACGAAATAAAATCCTGGTGTTCAGGTGTCTTAAAAACTTGCAACAAGTGACACACGAGTACTCCTTGGTGAAAAACAAGCTTGAAACTCTCTTCAGGGTAAGCCCATAAAGCTTGAAACTCTATAAAATCCTGAGAAGCGTTAAAATTTATAGTTTTATCTTTGGATTGTGTGATTGTAGATGGAGCAACAGATTTTGGCTGCTGGTGGGTAGTGTGAGACGAGGCAGAGACAATTGGAATTTGGCACAAATCATGTCTAATCTGCAAACGAAACAGACCCACTTCTATGTTGTATTTTTCACTTTGTGTATGATTTTGTCAAGTGGATCATGGTCTTGAAATATATCATTTGAGCAATATTTAGTCCAAAATTTTTGGCAACTATAACATGCAAATTCTAATGCAGGGGCAAATGAAATGAGTTCTGATAATGTGAATCCCTCAAACACAGTGAAAAATTACTCTGAATTGAGAAATCTTTGAGAGTAACATTGAGAATATTTTAAATACAATGAGTATGTAAGAATTTGTTGTTTAGAAATGGAAGGTGGTGGTTGGTGTGTGCAAAATTTGTAGTTAGGATTATTCAATGTTGTTTGGTCTGAAATGAGGTACATTGAATGCATTGGTGTATTTTGGAAGGTCAACTTGTTTCAGATACGTGAGATGTCTCCTGGTCAGCACGTCATTTGCAGACAAGATCCAAAACCAAGCTAAAATAGCTGTAATAATCACTAATGACAGAGTAGCTCACCATTTTTTTCTCACTTTAGTCACCGAAGACCATATATTTATTAATAAATGTTATTTTTTCATCGATTAAAAATAAGACAATTTCATAATATATATATATATATATATATATAATTATATGTAAATTGTATCTTAATAATCAATTTTGTAGAATTGAGTTACACTTAAAGTTTACTTTTTAACAATAAATATCAAATTTTTTTATACCCACACACTTATCTTATGTTATAAAAGTAATTTATTTGAATTTTGTTAGAAGTTTCACAGTCGACTAGAGATAAGGCCAATTCTTAATATATAAGTGAGGTACAAACCTCATCTTACAAGTCGATTTATGAAGTTGAGTTAGGTTTAAAGTCCACTTCTAACATGGTATCAGAGCCAAGTTACAGTTTATTCTAGCAAACTTTCTGTTCCATCCGATATCAGGCCACTGACGGACACCCATTAACAATTTAGTGCTATTCCATGTATTTAGTCGGATTTCCACAGCATGTCGTGAGGTTCAATTTTCTAGATTAACAAATTGAGAAGTTGGTAATGTTATTCTGATAAGGAATCTATAAAGATTAAAAATGGTGTTATGAATTGTTTAAGGAGTTATGGGAAAGATCCAAAACGTTGGTATGAGAAGTTTTGTTCTTATCTAATTGCAAAGTTATTTGACTATTAGGTTCCAGCTGGGTTGATTCCGTTTGAAGTTATTTGCTCTATATTTTACTTTTTCTTCATATCGCATCATATCACATCTCTTCGATAAGGTGTGCATGCATGTATGTAAAAGAACAAGGAGAGTGCAACATAGTTATTGTTATTCTAATTAACGTTATAAGAAGCACGTGTTGTGAACAAGTTTAAACGTGGGCGTCTTTAGAATCATTAACAAATAACAAACTACAAGTAGAGTCAGCAATTAAGCTCTCTTAGAGTATAAGTTTTAGGTTAGTGTAGATGTGAACAAAATTACATCTCTAACCTCTTTTAATCTAAGTGTTAGATTGTTCCAGGATGTTAACAAATGGATTCAGGTGTCATTTAAGACTTTTATCACCTATTTGAACTAGACCTCAACAAGTATCAATTCAACATTAATCCAATAAATTAATTATATATGTTTACCGGATATTTTGATTTAGGGTTTTTAGTTTATGAACTTACATGTATGAGTGATTCGAATTTCTTTTTAAAATTTTGATATATTTTGATTCTTAAATTTTATAAATGAGATATAATTTTTTGATTTAATATTGTTTTTTTTTCTTTGACTTGTTAAATAGTATTCTAGGTTGAGATCTTGGAACGTATACAAACAACTCAAACTTTATTTTAAGATGTGTTTGACATTTTAAAATTTTTTTAAGTAAATTGAATTAGAATGATTATATTTATTATTTTTTGAGTTTGAGATAAAAATATATTAAAGTTTCAAATCAAAATAAATTACAATTTCATATAAAAACATATTTAACCTTTTGATTCATTATTTATAAAACTTGTCTAAAAAAATTGCGTACCCTTAACTTTTGTATGAATTACATTTCTTATTTTATTTCATTTATTTCGATGTTTTATAAAATGCGTACATAATATGATCGTCAGAAAGTTGTGTCATAATGCAATTATAAGAACCAAGTAAATTGTAAAATTATTTCTATTTGTAAATATTGATTTATTTACGCTAAATCAATTCATTGTTAATTATATTAGCTTGTGTTAGTTCCTTAAAATTTAGTGTAAAAATAACACAAATTTAATCTGATTTAAGTTATTTTGATTCAGTTGAGTAATAATTTTAACAAAAACCTATTCATAAACATTTCTTATTGTTACATTAGCATCTTTGTAATGGAAATTTCAGTTGTAATTTCTTAGTTTCTTCAACAAAAAAAAAAAGAAGTTTTCGTCTTCTTCAGTTTCTACCGAAGTTTAATATCATATTAATTGCTCTTTTATCAGTTGTATTGTTAACATGTATAACATCTTTAAATAATTTATACGTACACTTATTGTACTTCATCGGATAGAAATGGTAAAATAGTAAATTACACAACTATTTTTCTTCATAAAATGTAACAACACATGTGCAATGATTTAATAGAGGACCTTAATAAAATATATATGTAAAATGATTTAATAGAGGACCTTAATAAAATATATAGTAGTTAAAAATACATCTTAAACCTACAAAAAATATACATAAATAAAAATATTTACAAGAAATAAGTCATAAATTCATAATAAAATATCTATTCTAATTAGATATTGTTCTAGCACTTACTAGTGTACATAATAAAACCATTGCAAGTCACACAACATATAAAGGATAAATTACTAAAACTAATTTTCTATCATAAGAAAGTATATATAAATAGACACATTTAATTAACAAATCAAAACAATTCAAATTCTTTCAAACATCACCTTAAATCAAAAAACCAATAATATAGGTCACACATGGATCTATTCATCAAGATATTCAACAATTAAAATATCATATCACACATTTTTAAAGATTAAATATATGTACTATAAGGTATTATCACATATGATCCTAAATCTTGGATTTACAAACGAATCCAAGAACAATCAATCATGGTAAGTTTACTACAATCAATGTCATACATTGCATAAAAATTCTCACTTTAACTTATCACTACTTAATATTTTATCTTATGTGACTTAGATAATTAGGAGCAATGCGATCTATGTGACCGCAAATTCATACAATCATTCTCAATGCTTAATTAAAAAACAATTTACATTTAATATGAGATATCTGACTACAAATTCATGAAAGTTTCATCATTCTCAATAATCAGATCCATATAACATGACTCACTTAAATAAATAAACTAATATTCATTTTTCATTTATTGAAGAAAAAAAAGCATTCAAATAAGAAGAGAAAAAGACTAGAAAAAAAATTAGCTTAAAGAAAATAAACTTGCTTAAGTGAAGATTTTCTAACAAGAGAAAAATCTAATTGAATTAAAAGTTGAGTTGACCAAAAAATCATTTGCTCAAGTGAAAATTGGATTTAAAACAAAGTTGATTTTGAACTATATTCTCGCTCAAAGTGAAAATATGCTAAGAGTAAGGATGAAATTTATGTTCTATTCCATTTTCATTTAAGTGAAAATATAAGAAAAAACTAAACATGTGCACCAATGCAAATAAGTTTCAGATGTTTTATTCAAATCCACTTTACCAAATATAGTTTTCAAACAATTCAAAATGACCAATACAAATTTAAAATTTATTCAAACATCATCTTTCACTCATTTCAATTCAACCTTAACCATTATATATTTCATTCACAATAGACTCAAATTAACACAAGAAAAAACTATAGGAATTAATGCAATTTAATAACTAAAATAATAGTCCACAAAATAAACTTCTCAACTTCAAAATACTCTAAAATAATAATTTGTTAACCCTAAACTAAAATAACAATCAATTTAAACAAAACATCATCCTTGCATAGAAACAAAACCTTGTGATCATCGTATTCACATTCATATTATTCATCCTAAGATATATTAAAAACCAAAATAGTTTCACTTACCTATTTTTTTTTTAGCAGAGAAGATTTTAACTTGGACACGAACTTACTAAAGATCTAAAGACCTAAATCAAAATATGAAAACAACCAAAATTCAGTATCAGTTTAAGCTTCAGGATAATCACTTTTGTCCACTAAGATTAATGCCAAAATTATAAGAAAAAATAAAAAATAAAAAATCTTTAAAATGAGTAGAAACTTAGCTGTTTAAAAATGTAATTGATACCAAAATTATAAGAAAAATTAAATAATAAATAGTCTAGTCATTAGTCTATTTAAAAATAAAATTAGTTAAAATTCATCATAAATCTACGATGAATTACGATCAGATTTTAAGATAGACGAGCTATACAAAAACATTTGTTAAAAGAAAGAAAAGAATAATGAAAGAGAAAGTCAGAGTGTTACAATTTTATTAGAAACAAATAATTTATACTTCATGTCAAATAATCTTACAACATGGATAAAAATGAATATAGAGAGTAATCATAATTTTATAATTTTTTTGTAAAATCCATTTCTCAATTTTTTTTAGATGGTTAATCATTTTGTATCTCTCATTTAAAAAAAATAATTATTTTATTTATCACATTACGGTTTTTTTTTTTTTTTTTAAAATTTATTTCAATTTGTATTGTTTATATTTTTTTTAAATTATTTTTAAAATTAATATTCCTTTTAACT
>Ga0099822_1001068_pt1 | contig 30262 bp, 16 predicted proteins | sample CowpeawhiteBW_FD_76839 | JGI IMG/M metagenome (GOLD analysis project Ga0099822, IMG submission 76839) | Root nodule microbial communities of legume samples collected from California USA - Cow pea white BW | ecosystem: Host-associated > Plants > Roots > Nodule | place: USA: California | collected... | reverse complement strand
AAATAATATAAAATATATATATATATATATATATATATATATATATATATATATATATATATATATATATATATATATATATAATGGTTTGATTTTTCTCCAATCATATATAAGGAGTTATAATCTAGGTGGCCACATACATGTTTATAGATATAATATATAGTCCCCTATCAGTGGATTCCAATTAGGGCTGGCAAAGGATACTGAATTGAACCATTCAAAACTGCATTGAACTAAAAAATAGTTTGTCTGAACTGAACAACAGTTTAAACGAACTGAACTGAACTATTTTTTTTGTCTAACAAACTAAACTGAACACACTGTAATATGAATCAGACTATTATAAACTGAACTGTAGTACAAACTATAATATTTTTAAATTGAACTGTATTATTTTTGAATCGTTTTTTAACTAAATCATACTAATTTTGAATCAAATTGTATTATTTTTGAACTAAATATACTTCATCATTTCAATTGATCATAAATTATTACATCAATTTAAATTGTTGAATTTTTTTCTTCAAATGTACAATAGTTAAAACACTCTATATTTAAAACTATAAAAATATATTTGAAAAAAGAAATACAGAAATTGAAATAATATAAAATTAGATATAATATGAAATGATTTTGTTACGTATTAAAACGATAATAAAAATAAAATTTAAGATATTATAAAAATAAAATTTAAGATATTATTTATAAAATTTAATTCTCTCACTATTATAGTTTCTTCCGTGAACAATAGTAATTATGTAATATAATAAGAAAAACACATTTAATTTTAAGAGGAAAAGAGAAAACTATAATTAAAATAGGTAGATTTTATTTTGTGTTCAGTATAAATAAAATATTTAGAAAATAAATGTTGGAAGTATTAAATTTTTTTATCATAGATAATTATATTAATTAATATAAATTATATATAACACTATTTTTTATAATATGAAATAAATATTAAAGACTAATTTTTATAAAATGAAATAATTAATATCAATGAAACTGTGATTTATAATATAATCATAAAATTATCGTTTAAATTTATTATTATAATATAACCTAAAAAGTGTTACACACTTTTTTTATTATTGTATATGACATGAAAACAAAAAAAAATCAAATAACAATAAATTTTGCGCATAGTGTAGATGATGAGATGAGGAAATACAATGATTGTCGTACATTACTGGTATACTAGGAAGTGTGAAGCAATGAGGAAAAATTAAAATGTAGTTCGGTTCGATCATTAAATAATTTACTCATATATGTTCGATTTTTAAAAACTGTATTGGACAATAGTATAAATCAATTTTTAATACAACCAATTCAGTTTATTTGAGTATAAAACAATACAATTAACCGTAGTACATTACAGTTAAATTAATTTTGTCCAACCCTAATTCCAATATATAATCCAAGTGTCATAGTAAATTTAACTAAAGTAAGTTCTTAATTAAATATTACTATGTCTAATTATATATAACTTTTTACATTTTATATCTAGTAAAAAGCTAATTAACCAAGTAACTTTTTGATTATTTTTAATATAAGTTTTCACTTTTAATCAAAGTAACTTCTTAATTATTAGTAAAAACTCATTCAATCATATGAAAGTTTCTAAAATTAACCAAAGTAATTTCTCAATTGTGGAGAATCAACTGGATGTCGAAGAAGATTATCATGCTTTCTTTCATCAACATGTCATTTCAAGTTCTTTGTATCTTCTTTAATAGAAACCAATCGTTTGAACTTAGGTATTATAGACAAGTATCACATCACCTTGCCAAGTGAATCGACCATCTTTGTCTTCATCATCACTATTTCCATCAATTTTCTTTTTAAACTGTTAAGATGCCTTGAATGTTATGTTGTCCCTTCATCTTCCTTACTTCATATATTTATGATATAGTTATGGGTTGTAATGAGGCTTAAAGGGGCTGTTATTTTTTTACTCTTTTATAAGGCTAAAAGGCATCTGTATCATGTATCTCTCTATCATTATTCAGAAATAAGAAACTCTTGAACTGCTCCGTGGATGTAGGTCACATTGACTGAACCACGTAAATTTGTGTGTCTTCTTTTTCTCTTAATCTGTTTCTTTTCATTTTGTCATAACATAAACTATGATAAATCACATGTTGGTCATGTGTTCAGTGAAGCAAACTTGTCTATGTACAATACACAATCATTGGCGCATGTACATATCTTTTTATATTCTAAACTCATTAGACATAGATTTTTCTTTTCCTCATAATTATGAATAGGTAACGTGTTATTTTTTGAAAGCATCTCCTTCGGTAACTCTAACAATTGTGTGAAACGTTTATTGATCAATTCATTTCTTGCTTTTAAACTGAACAATTTTAAAGTTGTCGATAGTTGTGTAAAGTTAGTGCATCTCGGGTACAACTCTTCCTTTGAATCAAACTTAAGAGAATCATATAAATGAGCTCTTCCAAAGTTTTCTTCACTAACATCACGTACTATGCCTTCTAAATGATTATTCATCCATTTGTCTATATAATATGTTCCTCGTAACGTCGTAGGCTTGTGTAATACTTCTCCATGCCAAGTTCAAATTGTATAACTCCTCACTATATCTTAGATGAATAGATGATCACGCATTGTGACCAAGTCCTAATGTATTTGATTAAGACAACGATCACAAGGACAAAAATATTTTCCATTAACAAAGATTGTGTTCTTGAGCATATTGCAAAAACTAATGTGACACTCCTTCATCTAACTTCGGTCCATACTATGTTCTTAAAAAACTCCATCAATATCAAACTTTTAACTCTTACAAGGTGACGCCCTACCCATTCAAAAAAACAAATTTCATAATTTGCTAACACGTGTACAAAGAAGTCAAACATCATAAATTCGACAAAATTTTGACAGTATTTCACATCGATCTATGAAGTACACGAAATGAAAGTGATCACTCATGACCACAATCAAGTATGCATCTAGAGAATAACATAAAATTGTCTCAATCAAAATTTTATCAAATTTATTTATAAACCTTAATGTACACATTATAACCAATTATGAAAAATAATTTTTTCAAACTATCTGATCGGATAATTCAAGATTTAATACAAATGATTAAAAATTTAATCATTTATACAAAATCTCAAATAGGAACTAAGGTTTGCTTAGTATTTAACTAAAATTATAGTAAATCTTCATATATAAAATAACAATGTAACAATAATTTAAAAAATCAAATAAAATTAGAATGATTTAAATTTTATTCATAGTTTTTGTAAATATTATAAAATTTCAAATAAAAGAAAAGGCCAAGAAAACAAACTAAAAAAATTGTCTAAGATTAAAACTATAATGTGAAAGAAAAAATATAACCAATACACATACAATGAACAAGAGACAACGTGCAATGAAAGGAAATGAAAAACTAACCTCTTATAGCAAAATCGAGAATGAAGTTAGATGGATGGTGGCCTTAGGGTCGCCTTTGGTAGCAGAATGTGGCGGCGCCACCGACAAACAAAAAGTTGGGCAGTGAAATGGGGATGAAAAAGCACTATTACGTTAAATGGAGATGAAAACGAAAAAGAATCGGTTTAAAACTCATAAATCAATCACTCAAAAATGAAAATCCAACAAGTTCAGTGGTGATAAATGAAGCCAAACTCATTTGTGGAGGTTGTTGTTGTAAGACCCGTGAAAATTAATTAATTAATTAATAAATGTGGGTAGTGGGAGCCTTTATGACATTTAATTCTGACATGTATGACGTGGAAAAGTACTATTTCAAATGGTTGAGAGCATTTTATTGTGTGAAAAGACTTGGATTTGAGTCTTATATGTGCCAACTATGTGTTATTTAATTTATTATTATTTTTTATAATATGCTTGATCATGTTAAGTGATATTATAATCATAGAATTATATGAATTATCATAAAACTTGAATTAGTTAAATGGTTGTGCATTGATTTGGCATTGGCAATATTAGGTGTTTGAACCTTGGTAGAATCGAATTAAACTTTCTTTTTGCCAAAATTCCTTTTGGCATGAATGTGAAAGGGCATAGAAAACCCTAGCCGAGGGCAGCAAGAAGGGCTGCGAAAATGATCATGAAATAACTATTGAATGATCATTAAGCTATTGTTAATGTTAATTTTCGTTTTTTGCATTAATCTTGAATTAAGGCTTAGTAAATTGGCTAATTAAGAGGAAAAAGAGAGAGGGTTAGAGGATGTTTTGTTGTGCTTAGTAAGGAGAGAAAATTCAGAGTGGCACTGGGTATTGATTGAGGCATAAGAGGCTGAATTGGGAGAGAACTAGAGGGAGGCCATTGGTGACAAGGAGGAACCTTCATCTTCCTAAATTTTTAAGCAAGGAATCCAGGTTAAAGGTGTTGTCTTCGCGTTTAACTTACGTTAAATTATTGCATGAATGGCTTAATGCATCTATATTGATATTGTGCCTGTCTTTCCTCTGGATTTCATGAGTTTTTGGGATATTTCTAGAAACCGCTTGGCGGATGATGAATACCCGCCAGGCGACGTATCATTCCTACATATTTCTAGATTTCCTAAAGGGGAACCGCCTGGCGGCACTGTCCCGACCGTCAGGCGATGCAAGTTGCCAACCCATTTTTTTGGTTCTTGATAAACAGCCTGGCGGAGATGAATACCCGCCAAGTGACACGAGTCAATTTAACTCGATTTTGGTGATTAAGGGTTTTTGGGCAAATTCTAATTGGGAAAAAAGATTTTACTAAAAGTCAGTGAATGATTAGGAGTCAGATGTCGTGGAGTTATATGAAGTTGAACATTGATTTGAATGAAAATGGTATGAACATCAATTTGGGGTTGATGAATGGGGACTGATTTGTTATCCCTAAATTAAGTGGAACATGTCAATGGACTTTTGTATATTAGAAGTTTAGGACTGAACCATGAATCTAATCACATGAGTGCATCCTATTGAGGCGTGAAACGATCGAAAACAGGATACTTGGAGTTGGTTGAGGTTCGCAGGTGCAGCGAGAGTTTTGGAGTTCCTGGAACAGTAGGGACCGCCTAGCGGCACCTTGGTTGCCGCAAGGCGCCATAAGAGAATTGCTGGTTTGTGAGTTTTGGTGCGCATTGGTGGTTGGGAAATTAGTTTGGGTCGTGTGCAATAAAATTTGAAAGGCTGGAATATTGTAAAGATTGGCCTAAACTAATAATTGGTGGTAAATGCTAACAAGGTTTAATGTGGGGTATTGGAATTGGCATGATTATAGCAATGGGGATTTTTAATTGTGAAGGATTAGTTAGATGATTCTAAGAAATTATGGTAATGGAATGGTGAAATAAGAAGTAGGAGATTATGGATATATATGTGTGTAAGAGCTTAGATGGGTAAGCTTAGACTTATTAAGCTGATAGATTAGTGCAAGGGATTGAGACAAATGGGACCATTTAATGAATGGTAAGGTATCAATAGTGTTCCTAATTGATTGTGATGTGGTGGTTATATCATTGGTATGAGGCATAGGATTAACTTAAGGTTAAGGGTGGTTAAGGATTCCAATAATAAAATGTTTGAAGTGAGAATTCTTGTAGTAGTAATTATGATGAAAGTAGGGTATTGCAGGCACTGTTATACTGCTATAACATAAAAAAATTGGATTGGTTAAGTGACTCGGAGTGTGAGGATGTGAGCAACTGCACCAGAACCTAAACCAGAACCAGTATTACGTGAGTACTGGTGTGGCGCTTGGCAGAATCAAGGGAACCACCAGGCGACAACGAGGAGATCAGAGAATACAAAAACGTGGCGCCTGGCGGCAGAGTTAGTTCTGCCAGGCGATAGGTGCAAAGTCAACATCTGTAGAGGCGTTTGGTGCCTGACGGTACGCGTCCCCCACCAGGCGATCTGGATGCGCATTTGGCCTAGCACCTCGTGAGTATCGCTAAACAATTTTTGGTGAGGCAAATGTGTTTTACAATGCTTTTGACTTGCGTGATCTACAAAGCTTTGGTGATATCTCGAAGGTCGGCATTGCTGGTGTTCCTTGAGTTGTGGCTCGGAACGTATCCCTTGAGTTGTGGCTCGGGATGGCGGATGAACACGAGAAACTCTTGAGTTGTGGCTCGGGTTGGCGAGTGTTGTCGGTGTGAGTGTGCACGTTGTGGCGTGTACGACGGGTCCAGATAGATTGTCCTCCTTGGTATAAGACCAACGAATTTGGTAGTCTTGGGACATTACGAATGTTATTCGTATTGGGAACTCCACCTAGCGTTACGGTGTATGATCCGTAGCATGGTTTCCCGCACATACTCTATCGGTTGTGATTGATAGGTGTGGCAACAAGACATCTTGAGATACTTATTAGAAGACGTAGAACACGGTTAACAAGGTGGTGGCCATGTGGCATGAAAACAAAGCATGAAATTCCTTTGATATATTTGTATTAGTATATAAATGTTTTATATATATGATTTTGTTTGATATTAGCTCACCCTATCTGCGTGTGTTTGGCGATGATCATGTACGCGGTACATAGGAGCAGATGATGTTCTAGGTGGATCTGGTGAGGCCTAGAGACGGAGCAGGGGCTAGCTGGGAAGATTTTTATAGAGTTGTTTTATAATGGATTTTACAGATTGTAACCTTTGATTTATGAACATGGATTTATCTTATAATTTAGTTTATAAGGTGAATTTGAGATACTTTTAAATGAAATAAAGTTTTAAATTTCCCGCATTTTTGGGAAATGATGTTTTAATAAATGAAGCTGACGTATCATTTCTTTATTTTATTATTTAAATTCGTAATATCCGGTCGGGATGTTCAGTTGTTGCCAATGCGGAGAAAGCTTACAAGATCGCATGAAGGAACAATGAATGAAATTTTGTTTCACGCAGCTTTAAAAAGCCATTTGACATTAGAGGAGCCAAAGGCCAACATTAAGTAATGTCAGATTAATGGGAAAACGATATTAAGTGATGTTGGAGATCATAGAAGGTGACGTCCTTTTCTGAATGACATCAGAGGTTTCCTAGGCTGACGTTTATTGACGTTGGTTGTTCATTGGGTCGATGTCAAATTTGTCCCTCTATATACAAAAGCGCCACCGATCATTTTTTACATTGGGCTTCTTGTGGGCAAACATCAAATGGGTGACGTTATAGGGCCTTTTGTGTTTGTGGAATCACTATCAAAGCAAGCTCTTATACCAATTGTTAGAATCTCTCAGTAGAATATTCGCATTTGGACAAAAACCAATAGGGTGGAGTGAATTGGTTTGTTTATAATATTAAAGTTCAACTAAAATCCTTTCCTTTATAATAACAATAGTTAAACATAAAGAGAGTAGAGAAGGAAAAAATTCCACAAGGTATTTTTATACTAGTTCGGATCAAAAGATCCTACATCTAGTTGTTAATCACTCTTAAAAGAGAGATTAAATAATCACTAAAAATAAACTAAGATTACAAATATGACTAAGAACATTTTAGGAAAGAAAGCTCCTCTCTTGAAGCCACAAGAGACGAAAGACACCTCTCTTGAAATCCACAAGGAATGTACACCTCATCTGAATGGGGATGAACAACTTCACCTAACAACAACAACAACACTGAATCAATCAAGATGACACTTGAACAAAGTTATCGCTTAACCCACACTAGGTTTCCAAAGTTATTCCACACAGTTATAACCCAACTATTATATTTTGAAATGAAAGCCTATGACTTTATTTATAGAAGCCATTTTCGAAATTAGGTCAAGAAATTGAAGAGTCAAGTCACAATCGCCACTAATAATCGATTATTCAAAGTGATAATCAATTATCATAGAAACTTTTCTGAAAACATTTTTTTCGTTGTGGTAATCTATTACCAACAATGATAATCGATTATCATAAAGACTCTTTTGAAAAACTTGATTTCAATCATATAATCAATTATCATTAGTGACAATCAATTATCATAAAATTTCTTAGATAAATAAAATCATTCCTTGGGTGATATTTGTCCATGCTACTTTATGACTCTCTAAGCTAAGTCCTACAAACAACCGATTCACTAATATATTACTTATTACAAAGGCTCAATCAAATACATAAACAAAATATAAGTCTTCCAATATCTTTTCTCATCACTTTAAGTTTTTAATTTTCTTTTATCATTATCAAAATTTATTCTTGAAGAATGATCTTCATCATGTTCTTATTTTGCCAATAATCTCCCCCTTTTTTATGAAGATCAAAATTTGTTTTAAAGATTTTTGTAATAGCATGCAAATACATAACTACACAAGAGAAAAGCATTAAATAGTCTTAAGGTATCATGCTTTGAACTTTTCTCCCGATTTTTTTTATCATAATTAAAAAATGAACTTTCTAGATAACTCCCTATAAATCACATAACTCAATAAAATTGAATTCTCCCTTGTCATGATTGTTGAAGACTTATGTCTTGTGCTTAATTAACAAATTAAGAGGCAAAAGTAGTTAATCTAGAAGAGAGATAAATAACTTTTCTCCCCCTTTTTAAAGCACAAGTTATTACAAGATATCAACATAATCATATATCTTCCCCATAAAGAGGTACATGTTATCACAAGATATCAACACAATTATGTCTCCTTCTACAAAAGAGAAGTCCCCCTACATGTAATATTCCTCCTTATTGATTAAAACAAACCTTTCAAGAAAAAAAATACCCCCCCTAAATCTAAGACTCCCCTAGATATAAGAGTGATTCTAAACATTAAAAAAATAAGTGTTTATTAAAGAACGAAAGGTAACATTTATGAATCATTTATCAAAAGAATGATATTTAACATTCTAATTTCCATTTATGAAGCATCTAATTATTGCCAATAGTCTAAATTTTTGAAAAACTAACCCAAATAGTAAAAAAAATTTGAAAACTCGCACCCAACTTGACAAAATAATCGATTATGACTAATGATAATCAATTATTAGTTCATCAGTTTTTCCTAAAAAATTCCAGAATCCTAGATACTCGATAATGCATGAAATAATCAATTATTGTCTCAACACCCTAAAATTTTAATTCAACCAATAATTGATTATCATTATGACATAATCGATTATTGCATGGTGATTTCCAAAAACCAAGAAAAATTATCATTTTTCACAGTTTAAGACACATTACTAACATCTAATATGCCAAAGTATCATCAAAGATCATAAAACTTATCAAGATACCTAAAGTTTAGTGAAGATATCGGTTCTTGAACATCCAAGGAGACTTCTTTGATTTTGAAATAACCTGCTAGGCAGAAAAAATAACATTTTGGTCCCCAAAAACTTATTTTGGGTCCTTTGAGGTTAGAGACGGGTTACTTTATGATAGGAATCAAAGCATATCTTCCATTAGGAACATCAAAATGTTTGATTCTATATTTATTTGAAGTCTAACCCTTTGCATACTATAAAGCATGTTATATAATCAACATTCTTAGAATAAGACTTAAACCCTACGTGGTATTTATTCTTATTCTCAGGAGCTTGCTTGTTTTTATGAAAAACTAATCGATGTCAAACTCGAAAAAAATAATAACATCAAAATGTAATACTCAGGAAGTGATCCTAAGGTCGTCTCCCAATGGATAATATTATCATTCAAATATTCCAATTGCAACACAATGGAGGGTCTTTGGTAGATTCAAAATGAAAATAACCAAACAAATTCAATTAATAAAACAAATTTATAAACTTATTCCCTTATTCAAATATAGCTTATCCCCGATTACAAAATTGATTTCTTTGTTAGGGTTTACTCTCAATCCATTCGAAATAGCCAACTTAGCTAAGATTAAACAAGTTTCATCACACCATCAAGCATGGTAAGGGTTAATTAATCTTAACAACCAACAACTAGACCCATTAAGCATGAGTTCTATAAAGTAGAGGTTAAACTAGATATTAAGCATGTCTAAAATGAAACTCAATTAAGGACACAAGTTTATTAACAAAGAGCAACAAAAACAACAATAAACATTAGTGAACAGACCTTACAACTTGCATTATCCTCAAGAAATTAGAACAGAACCTTTAGCTATTCATCAAATTCTTACAAGACAATGTAAAACAAAAAAACATCATACAAATGAAGAGAAGAGAATAAGTGGATGAACTAGTGTAGAAAAGTGGACAAAAATGGTTGTTGAGCAATGAAAAACAAAAAACCACAAGTGGATGTTTCTCTCCCAAGTCCAGAAACGGAACACAAAAGTGAAAAATGAAGAAAAGGTGTTATAAAACCTCTCTAAACCCCTAAAACTCGTGGTCACATCACCATACATCTTCAAAATTACAAAACTATCATTCTAGGCTCAAAAATTACAAAATTGCCATTCAAACCCAAATAGGAGCTAGCTCATTACTAATGTTGACATAGAAAAGCAAGTTGGTATGGCGTAGAAGTGGCACTAACATGACCGTCTTCTCTTCAGCCTAAAATTAATGTCCAAGCCCAAAAATGTTTCACAACCAAACTTAAAGATAATTAAGAAACCAAAATTATACAAAGTAAATCCAAATTAATTTCAATTCAAATTACTAGTTCAATGAAGCCCAATAAAAGAAAATGCACTAAACATAGATAATTAAGCACTAAACATCAATCAAGATGGGTACTTAAAGGTAAGAAAACATGGGACAATAATGGCTCATCAAAATCACCTACACTTAGCCTTTTCCACTCTTGGACAAAATCATGAAGCAAGACAAGAACAACCAGAAAAATCAAAGAGAGGCATGCACGTGACACAATTAAACAAACACACAACAAACAATTGGACACATCCAACACACAAGGAGTCAAAGATGCCAGATATCTATGAACATCATCCTAGAAATTCAAAACAAGTCAAGTGACTTAAGTCAGCGCAGAAGGAGAATTGAAAGCAATAAAACCTCACAAAATATGCATTGTATCACTCAAATTTGTAGGCTGTTGTTTACTCTCAAAGCACCCATGAAAAACAAGCATTAGACAAACTTGGCAAGTCTCTAAAACCAACAACCAAAACACATGAACATAGGGATCAAAAAGGCTTTTTGAAGGTTGTAATAGGGTTGGGGACAAGGTGAGGAATGTGTGGATAAGTAGCTACGAACCAAAGGAAATAGAGGAGTAATGCGGAATACGTCAAAATCAAGCATGAAAGCAATAACAAACTATCAAGAAAGAAGGAGGAGGAAAATCCTATTGTCTTTATTATCACACCCTTTCTCATGAGCCTAACAACCTAACATATCCTCAGCCCTTACTCTTTGTTTTTCGCATCCCTTACAATACTTTCCATTTGAGACATGTCCATGACTATCAAAAGAAGAAGAAGGAAGAACCCAATGTCTTTATTATCACATCCTTTCTCATAAGCCTAACAACTTAACATATCATCACCCCTTACTCTTTGCTTTTCACACCCCTCACAATACTCTCCATTTAAGACATGTCACATGACTATCAGAAAATCTTTTGAAATCTTTGTCTTTTAGTTATAGAAAGAAGTGATTCTAGTATTTAAAAGAATATTCCTGATATCAATTAGAATCAATATCCTTGTTATTATGTTATGATTTGATTTCTGTAATGTTTTGTCATCAAAGCCAATTATTTCCTTATATCAATCCATTATAATTACGACTGTAACTTTTATTGTATGATTGCATTTGTATGGCAATATGTGGATATAAATACCTAATATGTCATTAAATGGGGATTCTCCACACTTTTTTTTTTCATTACCACTCACACATATACACCTCATTTTCACCTTTTTTGGGAGAATAATAAAAAAAACTTATAAAATAAGGCAAAAAGAAGAAGGAGAAAAGGTAGTTGCAATGTAGGGATAGAACGAGTAAGGTTGACAGAGAAGAAGAGGAGTTAAAAGTTTGGAAGGTATGTGTTAAACCCAATTTCGGTCGCACTTAGAATTTAGCAAACAAAATCCAAAATGCCCCTAATGAAGTATAGGTAAACCCTGGGTATTGAATCCAAGGAAATGGTGCATGTTAAGTCTAGCTTGCGCAATTTAGTCTTGTTAAAAGATATAAAATCGCAAAGGAGAAAATGAATTGAAACTAAAAAGCGTAGAATTAATTTAATTAAGAATAATTTATATGTATGAATGAAGCTAACTTAAGATATACATGAATGATGTAGATGTAGAGTGCATGAAACCTAATGGTAATATGCAATACATATTTCATAGCAGGAAAGTGTGATGGCTAAGATGTAGTGGAATCTTTATGGAATTTAGTGCATGAAATGATGACAAGGAATAATATCAGCTCAAGTGGTTGAAAGTACTTGGACATGATGAGAGGACTTGGGTTCAAGTCTTGTGGAGGTAATTAGTGTGTTAATTTAATTATTTATTATTTTAATAATATGCTTGATCAAGGGCGTGTAATATAATCCTAAATGTGCAAGAATTATCCCGAAACATGAATTGGTTGATTGGTCGGGAATTAGCTTGTCAATTGTGTAGTTATGTGTTCGAACCTTGACTTATGCAAAACAAGTTCCTTTTTGCCCAAATCCTTTTTGGCATGAATGGAAAGAGTCAGAAACCCTAGCCAGAGCAGATGGAAGGGTTTGAAAACCATCTAGTAATGACTCTCGAATGTCAATTAAACTCATTTTAATTAATTTTCGTTTCCTAAATCAATTCACTTAATTTGGGGCTGAAAAGTGTGTGGGTAATAATTTAAGTGGGAAAATAGAAGGAATAGAGCTGAGAGTTGAGAAAAAGGTTTGAGCACACCAGAAAAGAGTGAAATGAAGGCTGAGCAAAGTTTTAGAGTGGAAAGCAAGAGCTATGACGAATTTGGGGCCAAGAATTCTAGAATTTTTCAAAGAAAACAAGGAATCTAGGTTAATTGTGTATAATTTGCTGGGTTTCTGCCATAAATCGCCTGGCGAGATGAGCTGGTGCCAGGCGACATAACCTGGACAACCTAGTTTCTGGGTTTTTAGATGAACCACCTAGCGACGTAAGCAAGATTACCTTATTTTGTGGTGTTTTGGGATTTCTGGGTTATTCTGACCGGGGGAAAGGGATTTTTTAGCTGCTGATGGAATATGGGATGTTAACAATTGGCAAATTACGATGTGATTGGAATTAATATGATGGAATATGTTTGAATACATTTTAGGGTACTGAAATTGGGAATTTTGACTGTATGGATAATTAATGCGTAAATACATTAAGAACCTGTGTACTCGCATTTAAAATTATATTAGGTACCATTGGAAGTATGATTGTCTGTTGAATTATGGAGAAAGACCGAGGAATACGTTTTGGGATTTTTGGGACTTTCGTAAGGGCAGGGAAATTCTAGGTTTTACCTAGAATTCTATACACCACCTGGCGACACCTTGCTTGCCGTTAAGCGCCAACGTAGTACATATTGGCACTATGTAGCTATGAGGTGCAATGCAGGCTTGGAACTTTGTTGTGTCAATTTACTTATGAGATTGGAATAAGGAACCTTGGACAGAGGACGAGGTTGAGGAAAAAGTACCTAGATTAAGAGTGAGAAATGAATTTAAGGTTAGATTGTGATTGGGAGAATTTTGACATGAAACATAGTGTATATCAAGTGCACGATACTAGGACTATGTATAAGATCAACTGCAGAATAAGACTTAGGATTTAGAGATCTTTTGTAAATTGCCAAGTGAATGTAGGGTGAAATTATTTCACTAAGTGTTGGTGGTTGATTTTGAAATTGTAGGAGAGTTGGTTTGAAGGATTGATTCTAATTAATTGATTATCTAAGACTTAAATTCATATTGAGATATAGGATTATTGGTTGCTGGAATTGAAGTTCCTATGTTAGGCTTAACTTGTGATTGGGTTTGAAGGTGGATATGATTCCAAATGGAAATGGTAATTAATTGATTATCTAAGACTTAAATTCAGATTGAGATATAGGATTATTGGTTGCTGGAATTGAAGTTCCTATGTCAGGCTTAACTTGTGATTCGGTTTGAAGGTGGATATGATTCCAAATGGAAATGGTAATTAATTGATTATCTAAGACTTAAATTCAGATTGAGATATAGGATTATTGGTTGCTGGAATTGAAGTTCCTATGTAGGCTTAACTTGTGATTGGGTTTGAAGGTGGATATGATTCCAAATGGAAATGGTAAGATAAAGTGTAGGAGTTCACAATTTGGTGATTCAAAATGAGTCTGCCATAATTTGAGAGGGCGAGACTTGATTCTGTAGAGTGAAAAACCAATAAAATTGGATTACTGGTGTAGCACCTAGGCGATGACATTGCATTGCTAGGCGATAGATACAAATACAAAGGGCCACTAGAACAAGTGACGCCTAGCGGTGAGGGTGGTCTCGCCAGGCAAGATCAGAGACTTATGGGGCATGTGGCACCTAACAATGGGAGGTTTCTGGCAGGCGGTCTATAACTGCTTTTTGCTTGGCAACGCTTAGGCAGCGCCAAGCGATAACGCAGGGGACAAGGGCCTACTTCTATGGATGGGTGAGTGGTCTACAAGGCTTTGAATGATGGCTTAAGTATGGAGTTTGCTGAAACATTCCTTGAGTTGTGGCTCATAAGGGCATTCCTTGAGTTATGGGTCGAAATGGAGGGTAAACACGTAGGGATCCTAGGTTGTGGCTTGGTGATATTGGTAACCAGTGTGAGTCTGCGAGGTGTGGCTCATAAGGATAGTCTTCACTTGATTGGGCAATCACAGGTTGTAGCCAGTGGTGTTGCTAATCTTATGTCGAGAGTAGAAATTGTGGTTTGTATTGGGAACTCCACTTGGCGTTACGGGTGGTGGTTCGTAATAGGATAGTTTCGCACGTGTATCTACGAGTTGTGGCTTGTAGATGGTGGAACCACGAGTTGTGGCTTTTGCAACAAATGATATCTTAAGGTCATCATCTGAGGATGTAGAACGTGGATGAACATGATGGTGGTTATGTTTCTAGGCTTGGAAAATTGTGGTTCTCCGACGTGTGTGTGTACATTTTATCTAGGTCATAATTTATATGTGTTGTTAGTTCACCCTATCTACTTGTGATTGGCGATGATCGTGTAATTCGTTATACGAGAGTAGATGATATTTTAGGTAGAACTTGTGATGCCTAGATCCAGAGTGGGGCTAGCATGGTAGTTTTTATTTTATTTTATTTTTTATATTTTTTTAATCAGTTACTTTACGAGATCATGAGTTTGTAATAGTTGTTTGGAACTTGCGGATTTTGAATTGTGGCACGTTAATAAATGTTTTGAATTTTCCCGCGTTTTGGGAAAGAGATTATAATAAATGCGATTTTGTTTTTCTATATTTATTTTATTTTACTTAAAATTAGTAATATCTGACCAGGATGTTACAACATCTATTTAATCCAATAACATTGATCTCTCTGTTTGGGTGATTGAATTACATGGCAAACACACTCTATGCAAAGAAACTAAGAATTCTCTATTCCTAAAACAGAGAATTTAAATTGAAATTGAAGTTCTAAAATAAAAAAATACAAAAAAAAAATAGAAATAGGTTTAAAGGGTCAATATCACTATACACATCAAATTAAAATCAAATGCAGCATTTGAGCATTGATTCCTTTGTCCTCTAGAAGATATCTCGAAAAGTTGTGCCCACTTTGGGGTCACATGGTTCCCAAAACGAAACAAAATTGTGTGTAGATTCATGAACATGTTCGAAACACCATAAACCTAATTCAAAACTCAAATGTAGTAATATGAATTTAAAGTAATAAGAAATTGAATAACAAGTAACACAAAAACAAAATTAAAACTTAAACTAGAAAGACTCAGAAGTTAAGGATTATAATTGAAACTAAATAGCAAAGTGTATTTCATCACAATTCAAACAATATAAACAAAGAGATTTCTAAGAATTAGATTGGTGCAAGGAATCTAACTCGGATTAGCCACAACCACTTTGTGCTCGTGGTTGATCCAAGTATAGCTACTTCGCACACTAGGGAAGACTAAAGAACACGAACCCTAGCTTCTTAGTACATCGCTCACTCTCGCACAATATAGGGCTTTATTACAAAACCTAATCCATGCTCTTAAAAAACATTCAGAAAATAATCCAAATACGCAAAAATTAACCTAACCCATTTCTCCTTTGGCTCCGAACCAGAATCACGATATTGAACCCCTCTTTGTTGCCCTTGATCAGCTTGACCTCTCTCATCGTTCGTCCATCTCAAATCTGCCTCCATCTCTCTCGATCTTGATCATGTATCAAGCTTCAAATCGCTTCCATCAACACACTCACGCATTGGGTTCTTGGTTCTTGTCAATCAGGCTACAACATCAAGGGCTCTTGCCTCTCTTCGTTGCATTAAATTCTTCCCCGCGATGGAGTGCTTCTCGTGCCTCCCCTAATTCAACATCACTAATGATAAAACAATTTAAATAAAATGTGCATTTTAGGGAGGGAAGCGGGTCAAAGCTGCAATTGACCCATCAAGGACTACATTACAATTAAGTAAAATTGGTTCAAAGGTTCCACAAGTAAAACAACCAATTAAAAGGACTTCCTAGAAAACTGATTTTATTAACAAAAAAGGGTTTAAAAAAGGAAGAAAACTATATGCAACAAAATACTCTTAAATTAACCTTTTATCACATTTTTATGAAAACTAAATTCTACTAAGCAAACAATAAAAACTAATTAAATAAAGATAAAAACATATTTAATTAAACTAAAAATAAATTTTTTGAAAAAAAAAAGTAAACAAAATTGGAGTGTTAATAGTACGTCACTACCACATTTTTTCTTTTGATTTGTGTATTCCCAAATATTCATTATCTTTTGTTTTAATGTTATATGTAGTTGTTTTAGACCTAACTTTTTTTTTTCTTTTAGGGACATTATTTCTACTATTCACAAATATCTTGCTTTAAAAATCATTAAAAAATATATATATTTCCTCATTTCTTTTAGTGTTTGTCCAGCCGTTCGCGTTGCGTGACACCTGTTTTCAAATTTCTTTTTTCTAAAAATATTAATATATATATATATATATATATATATATATATATAAAGAACTAAAAATAAAAAATACAATTTTCTCTGCTTACATTTGATCATATTCTGGCTTTTGAGCCTAAGTCTGTAATAATTTGCACACTTATTACTTTGTGAACATGACTGCTTATTTGCGCTATCTTCTTGAATATATTGGTTGTTTTTATGTATTCATGCGTATGTTGTAGGATATCACATATTTTTTATTACTCTTATTACCATCTGCTTTGGTTAAATTTTTACGATGATATTTTGTCTGTGACTATTTTGTACGAATTATGATAATATGTTGTTTAGTTAGGGAATTAAGTATGGCGTGTATATGACCCAAGTCGCTTACTTTAGTAAGTAGAGGGGAACATAAGAGTTTTCTTTAGTAAGAAAATGTTCGACCCAGGCTTCTTACTTCAGTAAGTGGGAGGGAACCTGATTTTGGCGAGAAAGTGTTCAACCCAGGCTGCTTACTTTAGTAAGTGGGGGGAACATAAGAATTTTTATTTAGCGATGAAGTGTTCGACCTAGGCCGCTTAATTCAGTAAATGGGAGGGAACTTAAAATACAAGAGAAGTTTGTAAAGAACCCTCGTTTTATTGATCATTTTGGGTGCCTCATTAAAAACTCCTGGCAAAAATCCTTCATAGGGAAAAAATGTCGGGTGAGGAAAAAGAGTACACTCAAGGTTACAAATTTCCTGTCTTCTTACAATCTTGGATTTCTTAGCTAAAATAAAACTTGAGGTGAGATACATTCCATGTGTTAGGTATCACCTCTCTTGATAGTTGCTCCAACCTATAGGCGCCTCCACCTATATCATCGCGTATTCTATACAGACCATCCCAATTAGCCTAAAATTTCCTGTCTTTTTTTTTCGCGCAACTAGCCATTCTCCATACCAAGTCTCGCTTCACGAATACTCATGGTTGAAGCTTGGAATTGTATTTTCTTGCCACTCTCTGTTTTGTCGCCATGTTTTTGATATGCACCTTTTCTCGTAGTTCTGTTAGCAGTTCCAGGCTGGTGCATAGACTCTATTGATTTGTGTTATCGTCATACATTTGTCTTCTTAAGGAGGGTTCTCCAATTTCGACTAGTATCATAGCCTTTGTTCTGTATACGAAGTTGAAGGGAAATTCGTTAGTGGCGGACTGTGGAGTACATCTATACGGCCATTTTCCCTTTGCTTCATCTAGTCTTTTACGCAACTCAACCAATATTACCTTGTTGGCGACCTCTACTTGTCTATTGGTTTGCGGATGTTCTACTGAACTAGTAATATGCTTGATCCCCAAGCCAGTATAGAACTTGGCTAGTTCCTTGTCTATGAATTGACGTCTATTATCGGTTATGATTGTGTGTGGCACCCCATATCGACATATTATGTTCTTCTAGAAAAACTATTGAACCTGTTGTGCTGTGATGGTGGTTAGTGGTTGGGCTTCGATCCATTTTGTGAAGTAATCAATCCCTAAAATGAGGAACTTGACTTGCCCCTTCCCAGGAGTGAACGGTCCCAAGAGGTCTATCCCCCACTTTGCAAACGGCCACAGGGAGAGTATGGAATGTAGTTCCTCCTATTTTTGGTGAATAATATTACCATGTTTTTGGCAAGGTATACATTTCTTGAAAAAGGTGTGGCAATCTGCCTCCATGGTTGGCCAAAAGTAATTGGTCCTTAAGATTCTCGTTGTCATGGTCCATGATCCGGAATGATAGCTGCATATCCCTTCATGAATTTATTTTATCATGTACTCTGCTTGTTCCTTTATGACTCACTTTAGCAAAGGTTGACCATACTCGCGCTTGTATAGGTCTTCTCCAATTAACGTGTAGTGTGCTGCTTTTGACAATCATCCCTTATCAACATTACTCAAGGGGTTACCGATTTTAAGGTAATGTATGTATGGTGACATCCACTCATCATTGTTGATGTGTAGGTTCAGACATGTGTTTATTGCCAAGGGTGCCGTTAGTGTTTGCTGCAGTAGAGATTTGTATTTTCCTTTTTGCCTAGTGCTTGCCAGCTTTGATAAAGCGTATGCTTGCCGTTGTCTCCTCTTGGTATGTGCTGTATTTTTACCTCATTGAAACTAGAGTTTATGATGTTGCGGACCAAATGATAGTATTGCAGGAGTGTTGCATCCTTAATTTGAAACTCGTCATTAAGATGGCCTACTGTTAATCTGGAGTCGGTTTTACAGGTCAACACGCGCACTCCAACTTCTTGTGCTAGCGAGAGTCCAACTAAGATGGCTTCATATTCAGCTTGATGATTAGAAGTTTTGAAAGTGAATTTCAAGAATTTTTCGATGAGTATCTGGTTTGGGCCCTCTAGGACTATGTCGGCGCCTACCCCCTTCTGGTTGGAAGAACCATCAACATACAAGGTCCATTGTTCCTCTTGTGGCGTTTGTTGGAGGTCATTGTCGAAGTCTAGAAGGCATTGGGCTTTGATTGGCCCATGAAGTTCGTAGCAGATATTGAATTCGGATAACTCAACGGCCTAAGATGACATGCGTCCTACTAAGTCAAGTTTTTAGAGTATTCTCTAGATAGGGTAGTTTGTTTTTACGGTGACCTAATGGTTCTAGAAGTAGGCCCGAAGCCTTCTCGCTGCATTGACTAAGGATAATGCCAGTTTTTCTACCATATGATACTTGGTTTCCAGATCCTGTAGCGATCTATTGACAAAATATACCAAATAATGAATACTAGCTGATTCTTGGACTAAGGCAGCGCTGATAGTACCTTTTATGGTTGTTATGTATACTAGTAGCAGGAGGTTGACATCTGGTTTGCGCAAGACTGGAGGGGATGCCAAAATCCTGTTTAGATCTTGGAATATTTGTTCACATTTTTCACCCTAGGAGAACTTGGCAAACTTTTTGAGGAGATTAATGATGGATCGCTTTTTGTCGGCCAATTTAGGTAGGAATATGGATATGGCGATAAGGTGGCCTATCAGTCATTGTACTTCCTTTACATTTGTTGGACTACGCATTTCTATTATGGCCTATTTTTCAAGGTTCGCTTTGATTCCACGTTGTGATAGCATGAAGTCCAGTAATTTTCCCTTATCAACATCAAATACGCATTTTTCAGGGTTGAGTCCGAGGTTGTGTTTTCGTAAGGCTGCAAACACTTCGGCTAGATCCTTGGAGTGCTGGAACTAGTTGTGTGATTTAACAACCATGTCGTCCATGTATACCTCAACACATTTGCCCATTAGGTGGCTAAACACTTTATCTATTAACCTTTGATAGGTAGCACCTACGTTTTTTAGGCCAAAGGGCATGACTTTGTAGAAATAATTGGCTTCTTCGATTATGAAGGCGATTTTAATCATGTCAGATGGGGCCATGGGTATCTGGTTATATACGTAGTAGGCGTCGAGGAAGCTTAGTACACGATTTCTAGCTACTTCGTCTACTAGTCGATCAATGCTGGGTAAAGAGTATGCGTTCTTTGGGCAAGCTTTATTTAGGTCGGTATAACCAACACACATTCGCCATTTGCCACTGGATTTTTTACTAGGACTACGTTGGCCAACCAAGTTGTATAATGGGCCTCAACGATGAATCCATCCTCTAGGAGTTTTGCTACTTCTACATTAGTTGCTAACCTCCTTTCCTCTCCTAACTTCCTTTTCTTCTGAGAGACGTATCTTGCCTCTCTAAAAATTGATAATTTGTGGACGGCTACTTGGGAGTCGATGCCTGGATAATCTACCGCAGACCAGGTATTGAGGGAAGGCCTCCCTAGAAGGATGTTATAGGATGTGTGCGCTTCAGCTACAAAGAATTGGACTGGGATGATTTTGGTCTGGTGGCCTTTGCGAAATACGACATGCAAATTGATGTATCATGTGCACACTTTTGCACCTGAGAATCCGTAAATAGGCCATCATAAGGTATCATAGCCTCAACGGGGAATTGTAGTTTTTAGTAGGTTGCCCAATACAAAATGTCCACTAAGCATCCCTGATCTATCAGCACTTTCTTAATGGCAAAGTTCTTGAGCACTATGGTGATGACCATCGGGTCATCTTGTTCCCAGTCGACTCCTTAGAAGTCTGCATCGGTGAAAGTTATTTGCAGCATTCTTCGTCGTTTGTGTGAGTGGGTGACGACATTGACATACTAAATGTTTCTAATATGCCTTTTCCTGGCAGATGAAGTCAATCCTCCTTCTACGAAGCCTCAAGATATGATGTTTATGGTGCCCCGTAACTAGGGTAGATCCATGCGATTGATGTCAGTGGGGGTTGAAGGGTGATTTCAATGCTCGATTTCCTGGTTGTGATGGCCACTCTAGCGACAATGGGTTGAGTCGCGATTTCCTGCTAGTCTGGAACGTGTTCCCCTTCTCTTTTGACGAACTGTCTAAGGTGACCGACGTGTATCAATTCTTCTATCTTATCTTGTAATGCCTTAGACTCATTTGTAGTGTGACCGTTATTGCGATGGTACTTGCAATATTTGTTCATATCGGCGTTGGGTGGGTTGAGGGTTTTGCAAGGTGGGGGAATAAGGTTCGTTTATAGGGCTTCGTCAAAGATGCGCAATCGTGGAGCACTTAGGGGGCATATCTCGAATATTGAGGGGACTAGGCTCCCTAGGCCTAGAGTTTGCCTTCAGAGGTAGCTTGTCGGTCTTCTAATTTGTAGGGTGAAAGTCAATACAAAATCTAGTTCGCAAGGTTTTCATTTCTTCGATCCATATATAATCCGTCGCACACAGCTTAAGTTCATGCGTAGTGGCTGGTGGTCGGAGGTAGACGTTATCTGCGAATGGTCTAGGCTTCAGCGCGAGGGCCATACACTAAAGGATCATTTCTTGCATTAGGTTTTTCATTCTAAGGACCACCTTTCTAAAACAATCAATGAAAGCTCTTAGCGTATCATCTATGTCTTGCCTGACAATGACAAGGGATAAGGGGTGGCCTAATGAGGGCGGCTTCCGGCGAATTGGGTGTTGAAAAGGTGGGATAAAGTGTCGAAGCAGTCGATGGAGTACGGGGGTAGGGACGTGAACCATTCCAAGGCCGGTCCTTTGAGGGTGGTAAGAAAGGCCTAACACATAACGGCATCTTCATTCGTATACAAGCCGACGTGGGTGACATATATCTTGACGTGTTCGTCGAGGTCTCTGTCCCCAATGTAGCGTTCCAGTGTAAAGGCTTTCCATTGGCTGGGGAGAGGGATTTTTATGATGCCGTCAATGAAAGGGTGATAGAGTTTGTGCAGATGTGCTGGTATGGGGTGTCAGATAATGGTTAAGGAGGTTGTGGTGTTATGATGTGGAGGGATATGGGTAGTGGGGAGGGTGGCGTATGATGGGTGGGAAGGGTGGATGTGTGGTGGGTCGTGGTGATGGTGTGGGGGGTAGGGTTGTACTCAATTTCTTCCTTAGTTAGCTGACATACAAGAGTCTTGGAGTCCTCTTTTTTTTTGCCCCTCTGGGTGGCATCTGCCTTTATCTTCCTTCTAAGTCGAGTATTCTCCTATCTCAGCGTCTCCATCTCATTAGCGTTGCGCTTCTTGAAGTCAGCGAACTCTTGCTGCATTTTGGCCTGCCCTTCTAAGATGGCAACCAAGTCCAACTAGTTTGTTACAACCTTCTTAGGCCTTGTTTCTGACTCCTTCGATACACCAGCTCTACTACGTGTTGAAACCATCTTTGCAGGTTCTCAGATTGCTTTGGTAAGATACTAAGTCATGCCCCACGGTGGGCGCCAATTGTTCCTGCAGAAACAATGATAAGATATAAAGGAGCATGAATTATCTCTTACCCAATCCTTGATTTCCTGATATGGATCCTCGGTTCTGTAGAATACGTCTTCATGCCTTGTTGTCGGATTTGAACATTTTGGAGGTTACCTACAGAAAGAACTCTGACGATCAAGTTAGCAAGAGCTCCAAAAGTCAAATTATAGTTGTAGGGATAATGAATTGCGTACCTTTAATTACTGGAGTCCACTTGTATTTATAGAATATTAACCACAAATTACCTAGTCCATGGGCTATGCCTCAAGTGGGTTTTTTTTATCTCTTTTGGGCTTGTGTGGGCCTATTCAAGACCCAAATATCAAGCTTAAGGGTCAATTTTGCATGTTATATTATTATTTTATAAGTTCAGAGTAGGCAATCTATGTCGATATGCAGGTCTAGCTGCTATGTATGTCTTAGTTTTGTATGCGATGGGATTAAACAGAGCTTATAATTTGGCGGCTAGGGTCGGGTACTTATTGTTTCCAACTCTATCCGTGTGGTATAATACACCTACAATCAATCTATTCACTAATATATGACTTATTACAAAGGCTCAATCAAATACATAAACAAAATACAAATCTTCTAATATCTTTTGTCATTACTTTAAGTTCTTGGACTTGCTTTTATCATCATAAAAATTTAATTTTGAAGAATGATCTTCATCATCTTCTTCTTTTGCTAACATAATTTATATAGGCCCAAAAGATGTGGATTTGTGTCCACCTTTCACAAATGACATCTATCCTCTTGTAAGCTCTTTGTCATGGCTAGGGAGGTTGTCATCGTCTCCTCCCTCTTAAAAAGGATTTGTCCTTAAATCTTTATGTTTTCTCACGACAACATCCTTCATTCTGTTGGAGATGTTTAGTCTTCTTCCTCCTGAACCAAATACCTTGCTAACAAATCACAAAACAAGATGAAGATAATTATCCAAAGCATATAATTTCCAAGGATCATACACCTTCGATAAAATGAATGATAATGCTCCATTACTTGTCATATTCCTAGTGGTCACCATAAGATCAAATACAAACTCGATTAAATGTTTTTGTAACACCGATTCTAAATTTAGTCTCATAATCCTCTTTCTTTGAATGTTCCTTGTCATTGGGTCAAAAAGCAACTTAAATAATTTTTCGGTCTACACAAATATATAAAGTATAAATGACTCAAAAAGTTCTTAAATCCTTGCCTACATGCCATATTTATACTTGATGGATTTTTACTTTTCAGAACGCCTAATTAGGGTTCAATCGAGTAATTATACTGTGTTAACCGTTCGGCCAAGGCATTATAATAGATCATTCCTATTGTCATACCGATTGGGTCGTATATACACCTATCCTTGAGAACCATCTTATAGTATCATTTCAAACATGCACATTATTATAACAAGTTGCTAAATAATTGTATCATAACGATGTATGTTAACATATCATTAATCATTGTAGTATAATCCATACTATTAAATTGTATTTATTGATTATAACTTTAAAATACCATTTATTTCGTCGTTATTTGCATTATTGAAAAAGATCCTCTTATATAAGCAGAATTAAACTTTTTATATATGCACCCCCTTCCCCATCAAACTAGCTTTTATTATGGCATGGCATCTGCGGTTGATATCGTCTTTGTGAAGGAGGATCTTTATCCAATAGAGCATACATTTTTATCCATGTTTTTTTATATATATATATAAAATTTCATGCATCAAGTGACAAAAATTTGGAGTAGTTATCTATATAGTTGAAGGCACAAAACTTGGGCCCAATTTTTATGAACTCAATACGAAAAAAAATAGTAACCACGATTTGATCGAAACAAATTTAAGTCTAAATTCTCAAATTAGGCGACAATGTAATACCAGCATAAAGAAAGGAAGAACCAGACCAGAAACATACAAACGATGGAAAAGAACAAAGGAAGTAAATGATTTATGAAAGATACGTAATCGAAGATACGCATTTTTTGGTTGCTAAAAAAAAGTCCTCCGTTGCTATACATATGTTGTTCATTTCATAACGTGGCGTGGGAGGTTCTACACATATAATAATAATAATAATAATAATAATAATAATAATAATAATAATAGTAACTAAATACATCTATTACTAACTATGGCAGTTACTGAAGCAGCACTAGATGCATAACTAGAAGGGAAGGTGAGCGCTGCCGACAGAGACGGAGCTGGAAGCGGCGGCGCTGTTTCTCTCGGCGTGACAAAGCTGACGGAGCTTGGTGGGAACGTACCAAATGGAAAGACGAGGGTGGGCATTGAATATGGCATCAATGTCCCATCCTTGACGCGCTGCGATGGCCACAAGGGGCTTGTAACATGCTTGTCTCCAGGCTCCAACGTTCTCTCCTCTCTCCTTGAACGCCCTACGAAGCTCGTTCGACACCTCCTCGTCCAGACAGTGCAAGGCGTAGCAGTGGACGTAGTGTCGCATCTTTGGCTTGTTGATGTAGCTCGCTCCAGCTTTCTTCGCGTACCTAAACACCTGATTTGTCACCTGCACTCCCAAGTATATACTAAATTATGTTGCGTAATGAAAATTAGGTGTAAGTAGAAAAATAATTATATTAATATAATAATGATAGTAGGGGGTGGGCGAGGGAGATGAAATTAATGAAGAAGAGAATGAGAAATGATAGATACGGGTGGATAGGGATTGTTGTTATAAGGGCATGCGAGGATCCAGTGGGTGAAAGGGGAAATGGGGACACATGCAAGACTTTGACTTGCGGGTGCTTATGGTGTGGGGTGGTAGGGAAGCAAGTATAGGAGTTGTAACTGGATAATTCACTTGGCTTGTACGGAGACAAAATTCCAGTTTTAAAGGAAGATGGACCCCTCACGAGACTCCCTGACCTGTCACGTGTTCCGCGCCAACGTCACGGCAACACAACATTATTCAAACGGAACAACACAACAACGCAAGTGAGTGGCAGAGTCAGAGTGATCAGAAGAAAGACACGGCTGAGCGAGTGAGTGAGTGAGTGAGTGAGTCATGACAAGAATACCTTGGTGGGGCATTTTTCACCGCGGTCCTTCGCGATGGCCTGGACCTGCATCAAGAACTCCCGGCACTGCTCGTAGAGGTGAAACAGATAGTCCAACCCATTCTTCTTCCCACGTGCAACCTCCCCAGGCTCCGTCACGATGAATGGGTGCTCCCTCTGCCTCTCACAACCTCCACCACTGTTGTTGTTCCCCTCCTCGTTCTCTTCTCCCTCTTCATCCTCCACATCCTCCCTCTCCTCCTGCTCTTTCATCCTCGTCCTCCGCCTCCTCTGCTGCTTCCTCCTCTCCTCCGCCGCAACCACCTCCCACGTGCTCCCTCCCCCGCTCCCCACCGCCTCCTTCTCTCGTTGCACCACTGGCTCCTCCGACAAACCTACAATAATATCAATCTCAATACCCTTCTTCATCATTCCTTATATCTCACACGCACACACACATATACACATGTTTCTTCTCTACATAGATCCATCTAAGAGACTACTTCATTCTTAACGCATGTTTTTTTCTATTCCATGATGTACGCTCATGGAATAGCAAATTACTCAGCCTATTAGCTGTAGCACTGCTAGTACCTGCTGACTTTTCTGTTGTAGCATAGAACAGTAGTTTAATATAACAGTAGAATAAATTAGCTAGTGACACTTTTGTTTCAAGTTTAACTAGCCAAAGGATTATAAAGCTGGCCAACGTAGTACCGCGTAATAATTATCACTATCATAGTAATACTAACTATAAACGATGACACCGTTAGTTCGCATACAACAAGTGCTAATTAGGTATAGAACGAGCATTCGGTATGGTGTACCTTCTTGAGAGAGAGCATCGAGGGCGTTGGTGGTGGTGGTGTCGGCGGAGAGGAGGTTACCAGTGCGGCGTTTGATGTCCTCGTCGTCGATGCGACGTCGTTCGGCTCTGACGGCGGCTTTGATGCCGTAGCGTTCGCCCACGAGGAGATCCCAGCGGAAAATCTGGGAGAGGCTGTTCATCATGTCGTCGAGCTCCTCGTCTTTCATGTCCACCAGCGTGCTCACCGTGAACCCGAGCTCGGCGATCTTGGCCGCCGTGTAGTAACGGATGCCGTAGGCCTGGAAGAGCTCCTCGAGGCCGCCGAGCTCGCGGGGCGCCGCCCTCGCGGGGTGGTAAGAGGGGGCGACGGCGGGCGGGGCGACAGCATAGTCCAGGAGCGGCGGCGGGGGCCGAGAGGGCGGTGCGGCGGGGAGGACGGTGCGTGGGTCCCACTTGAATAGGCTGGCGGTGAATGCGTCCGGATCCATGGTTTGGAAAGTGAGGAGTGGAAGGTGCGTGTGTGGTACTGTTTGGGTGGAGATAAAGGCGAAAGCATAAAGGTGGCGAAAGAGAGAGGGGTTAATTTCCTGTGCAGAGAGAAAGAGAGGGGTTAATTCCCCAAACTACCCTTTTCCATGATTCTGATTTGATTCTGGGGTGTTTTTCCCGAGACTGGTTCCTGGTTGTGGTTTCTTGCTCTCACCCCCTTTTTGCGTCTCAGTGAGATCTTTCTTGAAACTCTTGAGCCTTGGTTCCCTTTTAGTTACTCTCAAACTGAACTCTCCAAAGCTTCGTTCAACAAAAAATCTCACACTCTCTTGTCAACCTTTACGCGATAAAATTAATCTCTCATCATCCATTGGTTTGGAACTATAAGTGCGTGGTAGTAATTTCTCGTGCATTCAGGAGATGAGGTTTGACTTATGATTTGACTGATTTTTTTGGGTTTGTCAATTCTGTTTGCTCATATATGTGTTGGTGTGTACTTAATCAGGGTGGTCCTCACAGTGTTACAGTTTTGCTTAAGCAAGAGTTAGAGTGGCCATTTCGGGTTAGCTGTGTGATTTGAATGTTGGGAAAAGCAAAGACATGCATGAAAACTGCGTAGGTTAAGTTTGTACCTAATTGTGGTTGTTTTTGGAGTTGGCGGGTGTTAGGATTATGAAGTCAATAGGGGGAAGTTTAGTACGTGAAATAATGTTGTTTGTTTGTCTTGGGAAGGCGTTTACTTTGTCCATGTCTCAATCCCACAGGAATTTATTGATCCTAGCGACTCTTATTCTCTCGCGTTGTCTCGTCTGTAATCAAATTTTTCTGCAATACATTCCCGTGAAATACTTCTCCAACACTTTCCAACTCAAATATATCTTCTTTTCATGTCATTTTCATCCCAAAAGATAACTTTTAACTCATCTCCTCCAACCATCACCACCACTTTTACTTTCCTATACTCATATAATCATTTCATAATAGTGACTCAAATTTAGAAAAAAATTAAATAAAATGTTGACAGATAGATTAAAATTGAAAAAAAAAATTGTGAGTTACAAAAATTTCTTAAATAAACCACTATTTTTAATTTATAAGTAAATTTCTTCCAATTTAATAAACTCATTCATGTGCGACCCATATTAAAATGATATTTTTATTTTATAAAAAATATTAAAAGATAAAATTCATTGAAAACTTTTGTAGTAAATTTCAATCATCTCTGTTTTATTATATTTCCTGTTCTGTTAACTAGGAAAAGAAAAGGTAAAACATGGACTTGTGATGATTGTGTGAATTGATATTATTAAATTATATATATTTCGATGTATTATTTACATACATGAAAAATTAAAATTAATTATAACTGCACTCTGAATCTAATAAAATTAAAATGAAATTGTATTCTAAAGACTAATTTGCTATATAAATAAAATAAAGGGTCATTCATTTCTCTAGAAACTGCATAGGATCAAAATTCGGGAGTACCATTTGATTTTTTGTCATTATTGAGATAGGACTTGACATTATTTCATAAGTTTTAAATTCCTGTATGTCTAGAAAGATAAGATGCAAGTCTATATACTGCAATTTTGTAGGGCACCATTTCCTTCCATTTGAAAAAAAAAAAAAGATTCTTTTGTGATTGCAACAACTGCACAGAATTTTGTTGCTGCAAAATCATTTCAAAAGCATAACAAAACAATTTATTAATCTGCATTAATTGGATGAAGCAGCAGGAGCCGACAGTTCAGTTTATCAACTGCATGTGATCTTAGTCCTACAGGAGAAATTTGATTTACAAATATTTCATTTTAAACCATCACAATAAGATTATTTGTTTTTATCATAATCCACTTATTTTCTCTTTTTATATTTCTCCTTCTTCTGAATTCAGTTTATCTGGTCGAATGTTATCAGCATCGAAAATATGTATTAAAAAGCTGAAAACAAAGATGAACTTGTTGGATGCAGTATGTTTGGAACCACATTTGTACTACTATGAATGAAGAAGATTCACACATTAGTAGTTGATATACACGTACGTATGCATACGCATGTATGTATACGTATGTATGTATGTATGATGTAGGAGGCGTAGCCTTGGGCGGCACCTTAACTATGGAAGTCCGTAAGGCCCAGTACGGCGAAGGCCTTCTAACCAACCACTAACCTTCTGTCATACCCAGAGCCCCCTTACCCTAATATAAATAGTAACTCAACCCGCATAAATTCTTCTAAGGGAAAAAAAAACACGAATTATTCACAAAAATTCCACAATGTGCTTTTTTTTTAAAGGTTTTTCGATTATTTTCGTTAAAAATGATCATGGTGAAAATTTTGAAAATAAAAATTTTTGAAATCTAATTGAAAAGTATGGTATTAATCATAATTTTTCTACTCGAAAAATATTAAAACAAAATGGAATTGTTAGAAAAAGAACCGTATTTTACAAAAATAATCAAAATCATAAAATTGAATACACCATTATAAAATTGAATTTACATAATATTTATGATTAAAAAATTCTTTATTATAACATATTTTTTCAGTGCGCTATTTATGTAAATCTAATTTTCTCGTAGAATGTAATATACAGAGGTAACCTCGGTATCAATCCGTGAACACAAATACTTAAAGATGCAAATTGTATGAGAACTATGGTAAGGAAAAATTAACTATTGAACTAATCTACTATTATCTAAATGTTAATAAAATGCTAGAAGCAATGCATGTAATGCGTAATGATATGATAAATGAATGAATGAAATGTGTTGCTCTAATAATGTTATATGTAGAGATGGCAAATAAATCCGTCCATATGGGTATTGCCCGAACTCATCTCCGTTTTGACGGAGAATTCTTGCATTGACTGAGTATGAGTATGGGTATGGGGAATTCCCGAGGTATAGGAATGGGTATGGGGATGTACATATCCCCGCCATAATACCCGTTCCCGTTGTATCTCTGTCCTCGTATAAATTATTAAAATATTCACAATTCAATTATGTAACCATATATATATGTGTGTGTGTGTGTGTGTATATATATATATATATATATATATATATATATATATATATATATATATATATATATATATATTTTTTTTTTTTTTTATATTTTTTTTTTTT
>Ga0099822_1001064_pt1 | contig 30324 bp, 19 predicted proteins | sample CowpeawhiteBW_FD_76839 | JGI IMG/M metagenome (GOLD analysis project Ga0099822, IMG submission 76839) | Root nodule microbial communities of legume samples collected from California USA - Cow pea white BW | ecosystem: Host-associated > Plants > Roots > Nodule | place: USA: California | collected... | reverse complement strand
TGAAGTACATAAAAAACGCTGGAAAAAGATACATTCACATCAAAAATGTTTGTGGTATATGGACTTAGCACTTTTTTAAAAACACAGTCTTCTCTTCCTTCCTAAAAACTTTTACCGTTCGTTTTTTTTTTTTTTTTCTTTAGCTCTCGTTCGATCTACTTTCATTCTCTTCCGCTCGGTTGTCCAGACGACGAGGTACTTATCTATAAGGCTCTAATGCTTAAATCGGTTCAAGTCCATTCGGGTGGATGCAATTAATACTGTAATAAATACGATGTAAAAGTCCTTACCAACTTACCATGGGCCTCTATTTATAGTGTTTGATATGGGCTGTCATTAGGATTTTCTCGATTACGGCTCAATTGCTTTTTAAACTTGATTACTAACTTGTATTAATTTAGTTTAATTTTGGTGCAGCCACCCGACCGGAGGACCGTACGTTCTATCGAAGGTCCTATAATTATGTTATGGCGACAAAGTTTCACTAGAATGAATGACGGTGGCTGTTCGAGTCGTGAACTCCTTAAAATCACTTTAGAGAAATTGTCACATTAATAACCTATCATGAGATTGTCCGCCTATAGCGACTGAGGGTCTGACGGTACAAAAGTCATCAATAACCAAGCAATGGCTTTGCATAGGTAAGTTATGCATCAAATGAGACCAATTTGCTTATGAATTCAATTTTAAAACCAATCCATCTTATTATACACAACACTGTTTTTCACAGAACACAAAAAGGTTTTAATACAGCACAAAAAACCAGTCTTTGATTCCCAAAACCAGTTTCAGAAACTGAATATAAGTTAACACTGCATAATTATCTTTGTTTCTTTTCCAAATGGAGATTCATCAAAACTATGTACCAATATTCACAACTATACAACAAAAAGAAACTTGATACTTGTGGAGTCCCTCTTCAACAAAGGGGCAAAACCAACTTTCTGCAAGGGTTTACATTTCTGTGAAATTCACATTAACAAATGATCTTGATGTTCAAGAATTTCTGTTATATGTTACAGATGTTACACAGAAGAATTGGTACATACAATGAATCAGGAAGAACAGAACAGAATTTGTTCCCTTTCTCTCTCTCAATCTTGTGATATAAATTGATTGAAGAAGTTTTTCATCTATCCTTCACTCTCATTCAAAGTGTTGGAATCAAAACTCAGCACCTTCTCCTGCTGCTCAGAGCTCTGAACAACCACAACAACAACATGGCTACTTCTTTGCTGGTATTCCAAGGCATTAACAGTGACTCTTGGTGGTGCTTCCATGGCAGGATTTGGAGGAGAAACAAGGGTGATGGTGGAACGGCACAAGGGGCAAGTGGCATGAGATTTCAGCCAAGGATCAATGCAGGGAAGATGAAAAGCATGGTTGCATTTTGGCAACAATCTCAGACTCTCATTCTCTTCAAACTCACTCAAACAAACTGAACAATCATGACCCTCCACCACCCCTTTGGTGTACTTGCACACTGTGATGGATTTTATGAGAGCCTCATCCAAACCAGAGTTTGAGGAAGAAGAAACCTCACCATCTTCTTCTTCCGGCGAAGAAGCCTGTTAAGAATAATTCAAGAGTCAAAATCTCACCTCAGATAGAATAGATAATCATAAACACACATTTTATATTATGAAATATTAGTGAACTCCTTGTTCTCGAGATTTTGGATTATCGAGATTTTGGATTAAAAGTGGTTTCAAATAATTTAGGCAAAACTAATGTCAGATATATAGAACAACTATGTATGATGAAAAATAAAGTAATCAAAACCTCATTGGATTGCATGGTGGTGCGTCTGCAGAATCTTGAGATGATGGTGTAGTATGTGACCAAGATGAAAGTGCTGGCTAATATTCCAATGACAGCAACTATGAGAGGAGAAAACTCAAATCCTGAAGGATCATCATCAGCATCATCACCACCGAGGAAGAGTGAAGGAGGAGGAGGAGAGTAGACTATGTAACACCATTGGGGGCAGTAGATGCTGCAGATTCCTTCTGAACAATCCTTTGGGGTCCATGGATATGGATTTGGATTTGGATTTGAGTTAGTTGCAGAACCCATTTCTGTTACTTTTCTGTGTGAATGAAGCTCTCTAATCATTCATCCATGGATGAGTAATTGTGTTACCCATTTTTTGGATCTTACAAGAGAAGGAATCAGAATCAGAAGATGATGGGAAATTGAGAGAAAAGTAATTGAGAAGAAAAGCAAAGGTAGGTCATCACAATTTGCTTACTCATCTTATCTTCTTCACCTACTTTTTCATTCTACTTTCTTCTTTTTTTCTTCTCTACCATTACAGTCTCAAAATTCATACACCAAATTATGCACTATATAAAGTTTATGAGATTACAATTAAGTAAAAATGTTTTCCCACACCATTTGATGCTTTATGTAAAGAGAAAATAATCATAAAAAAAAAGTAAACTTTTGTATTTATAAAAATGAAAAATAATGAATGATGGTGTTAAATAGGAGTAAAAATGTCAGAATATTTATTTATAGTTAATAAAACAAATCAGTTTTAGGTGGTTGTAGATAATAAAACCATGTCAAGAAGTTGCAAAATTAACTAATACTTTTTTTCCATGTGACCACTTAATAATTGCTTCTAGTTAATATATAAATGTTATGGTTAAATATTTTATGATTTAATCTAACCTTATCACATGGCTAGATCCCAAAATTATTTATCAATTCTGCTACGTTGGGTTTTGTCGGTGGGGAAAATCGTTATTCTATGTAGTCCACAAAGTTTAAGAATATAAATTATACTAAAATAACTTTGTATTGAAATTTTATATAAAGAGAATGGTTTATGGTATCATGACTATTCATATCAAAATTTCGTAAAATTAAATAAAAATGAATTTAAAAATATATATTATTTGTATTTTAATATATAAAAATATGATATTAAATAATTTCATGTGAATATAAGTATATAGAGATGAATGGGGTATTTGTTTGTTAGTTGAAGTGGCCATGTTTGTTGATCTATATATGTTGCTTTGAGTAGTCTTTAAGACATGGTTGGTATGATCACACTCTCACAACATTTTTTATATATTTATTTACATCAATTTGTCTTATATGTGTTATATTTGTATATATTATCGATATTTTTTTTTTCTTTTTTATGATTCTTATCAGAAAAATGGAATGTCTTTACACCCACTGTGAGAGGGACAGGGTCGTCTATTTATTGTAATTTTAAATCACTTTATTGAATATTCTTTAATCTAAATAAATCCTCACTCATTTTTCTTGACTTTTGTTTTCTTTCTCTTTATTTTGTTTTAGTTTTAGTTTAAATCATTCAACTTCCCACTTCCTTTTTCTTTTCTTTCATTTTCATCTTAATTCAAATCAAAACTTAATAAATATGTGTATAGTTGTAGATAGGAATGTCTATTTCATGGATTGAGTTTAAATGTAGTTTGATTTAAACCTTTTCATTGACTTCTCAAAAATATTTAAATTGGATTTAATTTATGTACATTGTTAATAATGCTTTTTATTTAAACATTTGGTGGGAAACTGCCTCGTCACTACATCATATAAATGAACAAGATAATAAGAGTAAATGTTATTACATATCTGTGTGCCTAGGTAGTTAAACCACATTTGAATTTTAGTATTTTTCAAATGAATTTCCATTTCAACGTTAGCACAAATATAACAATATAATATAAATATAATCCTATTGATTGGAACCTAAGGTACATGTTTTGGCCAAATTTGAATTTTTTACTAATTTTTTTCTTTTTTAAGTTTCTTTTGTTATTTCTTTAAAATACATTGTTGCTGATTTTGGTGTAGTGGTACAAGTCTTATTCCAAAGATTATAGAGTTCCTTAATGTCTTTGGAAGTGTTGGAAGACCATGGCGTATAAGCTTTAAGTGTTGAGATGTGTCTCAGGGAAATTATTGAAATAGTTAACGTTGTTATTTATATAACATAAATTTTAAATCATATTAAATTCTTATTTAATATCATTTTTATAATTTTGTAAATAGATTAAACTAGTCCGTTGACCAATCATGGAAGAAACTAAATAAAAGAAAAATGGACCAAACCACCTTTTTTATACCACTAATCACAAGGTTGGTGGCTCGATGGAATTTGAGTCACGTCATGGTCAGCATTAGTAATTTTCAAATTGGTAAACATTAAAACAAAATAACTTTAATTCTGATGTAATAAATGGTGAGAAAACATGAAGAGGTAAAATAGGATGCTAAATGTGCTAAAAAAATAGAGAATCGAAATGTACAATATAATATATAAAATACACCATTTCATGTTTAACTTTTCCTAATTTTATACTTTTGGTTGCATTATTCGATTAGTAACCAATAATGTTAATTTTGGAAAATAAAAAATTGAAGAAAATTGGAAGATGGTTTTGTACACTATATACATTTACATTTCTAAATCACATAATGGATGCGATTTGAATGATAATGCAAAAACCTAAGAAAATATGAGTAAAATAATTTGCATTGATCATTTGAGTTGGGAGCATCTCTTGAGCTCACCTTTTCGATAGATATCCTTCTTAGACAAACTTAAAATTCCAGATTGCTCCTCAACTTTGCTTATAAGAAGTTTCAGTAGAGGAACCTTTGATAGGGTTCTTCGCGACCCTACCATGATCAACTTTTTCTGTAAGCAAAAAAGCAAGGCCAAAACTAGTTCAGACAAAAACATGAATAATTTTATATAACCAAACCCTATGAAGGTTGATTTACAAAGTTCTTGTTATCACATGAATAATTATATATTAAAGAAAAAAATTCATTTTCAATCATTTTATGTATGTGTTTATTCAATAATAAGCATAAAATGAATAGTCGAGCTCAATTATGACAAAACATAGTGAAAATTGTGAATTTAGATTTTCTGCTTGATTTTTCTGTGTTGTACTTTTGTTGTATTTTAAAATACTGATGGACATTGATTCTAATATTTTAAAATATATAATTTAATATACCAACATCAATGTATTTTTAATGCTCGGAAAAAGATAGCATTAAAAAATCCGACAAATAATCTGGACTCAGAAAATTGTTTGAGGGAAGAGTAAGAAACTACAAGAGAAGTACCTTAGCACGAGTCAGAGCCACATTTATCCTGTGCCAGTCTCCAAGCAGAGAAGCAGCACAGCTTGATGGGTTTTCGGTAGACCTTACAAACGATAATAATATACAGTCCTTATCTCTACCCTGGAAAAAATACAAACAAATAGCCATTTAGGAATGAGGATCTTTATCTGTCTAACGAGAACATGAACAGAAGGAAACGCCGAAGTGATGCCTTAAATGTTAGAGAAATGTACACACTATGCGGTTGTATGACTTAATTTTGGAAGACGGATTTACAAGACTCACATAATACTGTGTAACTATGTTGGGACTAATCTATGTGAGTCAAAGTCTTGCATATAAATAACAAAGTTAAATGTCATATAAGAGAGATCCATAAACCCATTACCTTAAAAATAGTGTCTGATCTCTTATAAGTTAGAACTCATGTCATACACACACACACACACACACACACACACATATATATATATATATATATATATATATATATATATATATATATATATATATATATATATATATATGTACATAAAGTATTTCTCCTAATGACCCCCTTAAGAAAAAACACATCATACTTTGATGCTTGATGGAGCCTAACCTGGTATTTGTCAATGGTATGTATCTCCAAGGAAGTCAGTATCGCCAAGGAAGTCGTGCAATGGCGGATGACGTTTGCCTGTGAATTATACGGAGTAATAATGCCAATGTGTTCTTTTCCGATTCCATTTTTAACTAATTCCTTTGCAATCTGCAACATGAATAAATGAAAAAACTGATTTTATGGACATGAAACAGACAAATGACACGAATCTTTAAACAGTTAAGGGAGAAGGACCAAGGCAATCAACCTACAAAGTTCTTCAACTTTGGGGTTGTCATGTATACCCATATAATGTTCAAGTGTATTTTAACCAAACATAGAGCACTAATAAAGCAATAAGAAAATTTAACCATTACAACAAGGGACAATAAAGCTATTTTATATGCTAGTATATTGTATAAAATGAGTTTCGTCCTTAAAGCATAATCACTCAGTTAAATCACTATTAGTTTGGTAACATACTCAGATAACATACAGTTTACCGTAATATCAAATAAAGGTTAATTAATTTTGTTTTTTATTAATCAGAACTATCAATGAATGAATCGATAATTTTGGAAGAAATTACTCATTCTCAGTACAATCAATTCCTATGGTCTAACAGTCTAAAGTACCAAGGCTAGGGCAGCTTCACATGAAAAACGCATGAATTTGCTTGTAAACAAAATAAATACTATATCATCTTTGAAAATGACCTACCTCAGCAATTATTTGAGCTTCAATTGGGTTATTTACAATCTTCTGATCTCTTGCCTCTAAAGCCGGCAACTTGTCTATGATGAAAAAGTAAATGTAAGCAATCTCATTTACAATGAACTAGAGGATAAAGGATGTAAGGGAAAATTATAGGTGCGAACCAGTATCAATAAATATCACAGGTCTTCGAGGATTCAAAACCTGCACATGGTTATGAAAAAAGAGACTTAAAAGACATAACTTATCTCATCCAATCATAAAAATTGTTATCTTATATGTTGCACTGACAAATTTTCCCTTAAAGATTGTTTATTTCACCAGCTCAAAATTTTATTAAAACTCAAACTTTACCCAGAATAGATTAATAATGCAGCTTAGTATCTATATTACAGTATGACTATTCAGTATCTATATTAAGACTGACAAATATAGCTCAACATAATTTCCCAACCTACAGACTATTTAGACTGACAAACCAAGGTTGATGTAAGCGGAAATGAGTTTCTCAGAGACTTTTAATGAAACATGGAAGAAGAATTTCTAAATATTATTATTCAATTTTAATTTATCAAAGCGAACTACGTTTTATAGACAAAGCTAATGACATACCTAGAATAAAGAGACAATGCAAGAAGAAAAATACTGTTAACAAAAATAAATAAATAAATCAACGAGCACAGAAAAAAAGGAAACAGTCTTTTCTAAAGCGTACTACCTATTATAATAATGCTGATCAAAAGAAAAATTTATTGTAATAATATTCAAGGAAGATCAAGCTCATGAATAGATTGAATTAAGCAATAAAAGCAAAAATCTTCCATCTATAATATAGTAAGAATTCAGATAAAAAAAAAAAAAGCCTCACTTGTTCTAGCCAAGGCAAGTCACAGCTTAAGTCTGAAAACTCAAGTTTTGCATTAGCTACCTCAACTGAACCACACCTCAATCTATCACCATATATCAAGGCATTTGAAAGGTCCATAATGTCTTGACACATACGATACTGCATATACCAAAAAAGTCAAGCCAATAGACAAGAATGGAACAAAAGGAACACCCCGAAGATTGTAATCCAATATCTAGGAGCCATAACATACCTGACTCTGTAAGGCCAAAATAGCCTGTGGATGTGCTTCTGAGAGCCTACAGAACAAACTTACCCCCATGCCATTCTCTCGGGCTTCTGTACTCTAGGAATTATCAGATAAAAAATTTCGTAAGATTATATTATCGATTTTTGTACAAAAGAAAGAAAAATAGTTTAGCCACATACATTGACAAGTGGTGGCAGTTGATAATGATCCCCAACAAGTACAAACGTCGAAGCAAACGTTAGAGGACCTAAGGACACCTGCAATTGCAATATTTACAGCATAATTTTTATGAAAACATAAAACATAATTTACATACACATGAACAATTGTTCCTTTCTCTGAACGCATCCTTATGTCACGCTTTGTTCCAATTAAAATTATGGAGTTTTAAGTGAATAGGGAGGAAAAGAGACAGAAAAGAATAAGAAATGAATGGATACAAATTGAGGTGTATCATATTAACCGTTATTTATACCAATCAAATCATGGTAAGAGAAGGAAATACAGTAATGAAAGAAAAAACAATGAGAAAACTAATCCAAGAGGACAATATAATTTACTTTAACTTGTGGAAAAAGTACTGTAAAATATATGAAAGGAAAAATAAACTTACTGGTAAAGTTGTCTGTCCGGCTTCATCCATAATGCATACATCAAACTTTGTGTTGGCAAGCAAGGGACTAGAGATGCCAAGACAAGTAACTGCGACAACTTTGACTTGTTCCAACCTTCTTTTGATATCTTCAACACCTTGTACACTCATTGCTGAAATAGAAACCACTGTCAAAAGATTTATTACAAATCTTATTATAATCAAATAGGGAGCGTACGAGCAATAAATTGGCAAACCTGAGAGACAGTGTTCTCTGACCACCTCATTCACTACTTCGTGTCTTCCAATTCGTACAAAATCAATCCCCTACATCCACTTAAATTATAATGACATGCAATATATGACATCTAAAAGTAGACATTGAAGAATATACAGAAATAATAATTGTAATCATTTAGAAACAAGAGAGGCACGCATCAGTAAAAATTAGTACACCCTGCAGCACATCAATCAAATCAACTTAGTCCAAGTTTTCATGCTGGAATTTGGTACAGGAAAAGATGAATAAAAAAATAGAAGTTTTGAATCAATAAAGGACAAGCCCTCACAGTTCACCAAAGCTAGAGTTCTAGAAAGCATGGTGGTAGGTGAAACTAGAATAGAACGTGGGAACAGGTGGAAGACACTGGAAGATGTAAGGTAAAAGACACAGCAGAATTCTCAGTTGAAGGGACGTGGCAGAAGCTACAGGTGCAGAAGTAGAGTCACAGTAGATTAATTTTAAAAGATGTCACAAATCTCAAATTAGAGGAATCACCGAATTTGATTTTTATTTTTAAAATGAGATCATTGTTATTTATTTATTTGTTTCCACAAGGAAGACATTTAATGTAATCTTTCTGTTGAAGCAGTATTTTCAGTGCTGAAAAATATATGAAAGTTCCTATATTACTTTTTAAAAGGTATCAAGAGTCCTAGGTTTACCAAAAAGTGGCACTAAGGAATTTCAAATTTAAGAGGACCAAAGAGAGGCAAGCCTCAAGGTTCTTGAAAAACCTTCGAAACTCCTCTAAAACAAACTGAACCTGTTTAAGATGGTTTTCATTCCCTTGGTTTCTTTGTAGTCAATCTGCAGTACACCAGAATAACCTTCCCCTTTCCTGGGCTAAAGAAAATAAGCGATCCACAAATGGTAAAGTTTATCAACTACAAAAGTTTCTAAAAGGGATTCAGGAAATGCTTCAGAGGTTAAAGTAGAAGAAGAATTGCAATCTAAAGAAAATTGAGCAATCCATAGAAAAATTGCAAAAATATTGATGGACGATTCAAGAGAAGATAAAGGATATGCCTTTTATCAGACAAGAATTATGACTATTTTGGAATAGGAAAGGAAGGAGCATCAAGAGGGATAGAAATTAACTTATTCTCTGTCTAATTTTAGCTCTGTAATTTTGATCGTTACTGTTAGAGTTCTTATGCAAAGTTATGCTAATTTTATGAGACCTCGCAAATTTTATTTCATAGAATGTGTTTCATATTTTGTTATTTATTACTTATTTTTCATATCGACTAGAAATAAAGTCAATTTACAAAATATAATTGGTTACCTCACCTTACAAACGGGTTTTATAAGGTTAAGTTAGGCTTAAAGTTCACTTATTGACATTTATTACATTTAGCAGAATTATTCATGTATATCACACACATTTGTTAATTCATCCACTATGTTTCTTCAAAGTGTCCATAACGCCATCCACAATATCATATGGCATAGTTTTGGCCTTACGTAGACCACAGTCCAGATTGAAAAATTGAACTTCAAAAATAAGAGGATGCTAGGTGGAAGCTATAATGGAGGACAAAGAACGGTGGTTATGTTAATGTGTTTCACTCTTAGACATGTTTGCAGTGCTTCACATAGGTACATAGTAACGTTACACAATGAGAAAAAAAAAGTTGGTTATTCATGCAGCATTACGTTCAGGTGTTTAGTTCATTTTAAGTTTTAACCAGTCCTAGAGGTTGAGTGCACTCTAACCTAAAGCCAAACTGCCAAAAACCTCTAGTGATCTTCATTTTACTATGTTATATTTTTCTAAGTGTTAGATATTGTTTTGATATTAATAAGATATTGTTAGATATTGTTAATCACAAGATCAAACAATATCTACTATTTACTCTATTTATTTTCAGTTACTATTTTTAATTGTACCTCTATCTATTATAAATAGATTACCCTATGTGTGGTTTATACACAAGGAAAATTAATCTTAAACCCTATTTTCTTTATTCTCAACACTAAGCAATCTATCTTCTTCAGACTTATGGACTATTGAAAATAGCTGACAGTAGACAATTTAAATAAATGATGTGGATTCATTTCCAGCAAGATGGAGCCATATTTAATTATATGATATAATACAAGATGTTATAACATGCGGACCCGGATACCTGTGCTTTTAATTTGATGAGTAAATTATCAACAGCAGAATTTGTATAGGCGGTTAGCAAAATGGATGTTCCTCTAATCAACAAGGCTTTCACAGCATGGACTAATGTGGACGTTTTCCCTGTTCCAGGCATCCCTAATATAAGTGCATAATCTTTTGCTGTAAGTATCTGAAAATCAATAACAAAGCATAGTCAATGAAATATCATTTTGGTGATAAATTAAATCAACTTGCACATTAAACTTAGAAAAGGAAGTCAAGAAATTATAGCTTCATGCGGACCTTGAGAATTGCTCTACGTTGGTCATAATTCAAACTCTTCTCTGAGCAAACATAGGATATCGCAGGGTCCTGGCTGAGTATAGATCCACTGTCAAATCTAGGAGCCTACAGCCAGAAGACATCAATACAGAGGAAAGGATGAAGTTGTTAGTCATACAGAAATATAGTATACCTAATTCAAACAGCAATATAGCAAGTAACCGACCTCAAGGTCAACAATCATACGCCGCAAATGAGCACTACGATCATTTTGTAGAAAAAGTTGTACAAGATTAAACCTACAAAAAAAATGCATAAATAATCATATACTGAAATAAATTTCAATAACAGCATACACTTTGCAAATTAAATTTGTGAACGAAGCGGCAGTCAGAGAAGGCACCTCATAATTGCAAAGGAAGTCACAGCTTCATCCTTGTCAATTCTCCAAACCTGCTGAATGAGATCATTTACAGTGGAAGAACTCCCAGGAATTCGTAATCGCTTTGAAAAGGAAACCTAAAGGAATTTGACAAAGTAAATAATTGGAAACTAATTACTCAGCAACATATATCTTTCCAACCAGGGATTGTGATGGTAAGGCAATACAGGAAAGAAATAATTAATAAAATACTCACAGATACATGATTTGGACTAATATCAGATATCACCCCTTTAGCAATAATTTGATGGGTAGATTGATTACGCAGTATCTAAAAAGTAAACAAAAGGTAGTTATAATTAAAAGATAATAATACATATCAGTAACAAAATAAGATGCATAACACAACCCTGTTACAAAAGGCAGTTCTTAAAATATCCATTTTCTGGTAGGAAATAACATTCTCTCCTGAGTAGTACTACTTGCTTGACTGTCTAAGTCAAACAAAAGTCAAGAGATCCTAATTACACAAACATAGAAACAATTAGAAAAAGTTCAACAAAGGCCAAATACAATAATTTATCAATCCTAATCTATAATTTATCTCCAAATGTAGTCTAAAGCCTCTTTCTTATGTAACTTCATGCATCCAAACTACAAACATTTTAAGTAAAGCTCATCTAAGGCCAAATTATAAGATTGTTGGAGATCTCACATTGACAAAAATAGCATGTTAAAGATCTTATGTCAACTAGAAGTATGACTAAATTATAATATATTTAAGTGGGTGCAAACCTTACCTTATAAATCAATTTTGTAAGGTTGAATGATTAAAGTCCACTTTCTAAGAGAACATTAGATCAAATTGATAGACATTTATCACCCAACTTGAGGGGAAATGTTAATCATAGACCCTAAATTTTGGGAGATTCATTCCGACCTTACTTTTAGGAGACTAATTCAGATTCACAAAATCAATGGAATTTTCCATTTGATGATGTACCTTTATACTCTACTTCGGTCTTCAGTTTGTTGCCTACTAAACAAGGATATTTCTCCGGAATTTTGGGCATAAATTAACGGACAACTATTCATCTAATCCCTATTTTATATCTACAACATGTAATCAATTATTCATTATGGAATAAACGTGTTCTGCGAAAGTTGTGATGTGATTGATCTCATTCTGATAAATAAAACTGATGATTAATAATTGTAAGTTGTGGCAAATGGGAGAAACTGGGAACTTAAATGACAAAGTTGATCAACCAACCAAAGCATTTTTGGGGCTGTCAGTGACACACTTATCCAATTTTATAGCGATGATTCATAGTACATGGCTTACCTAGATGTATTTTGTTTATATTATATTTATTAACTCTTGGGTTCTAATTATATATTGTATACATATAAACTATAACCAACTAATTATGGGTATTTCTTTTCTAATTATTTTCTAAACAGACTTAGGACTTCGGAATCTCTTGTGTGCATTCTTCACTACAAAAGCTTTTGTGTGAATTATACCTTCCATACCACATTGCAAACTTTACCTTGATTTTGTTAAACATTCAGATATCACAACTACAGCCAATTATTTCTAAAATAGTAATAGGAAAGTATACATACCACATGATCTCCACTTCGAAATATGGAATCTAAATCATTTTTCAATGAGGCACTAGAAGACACATCGGAAACTTCAGAGAGGTTAGAAGAAGAATCTTGTTGTATGAAACGATAAGTGAATTGATTATCTTTGAGAGATTTCTCAGGAGGTATTCCTAGTGAGTCAAGAACAATAGAAGAAAGACCACTACTATTTGAACTGTTTGAACTCTTCGAACTATGTGATTGCCACACCTCTTTCCTTAAAACCTGAAACGATAAAGGAGAGAAGTAAAAAAGAAGACTTTTTAAACTTGTAAATTGATTAAAATAAATTTCAAGGAAAAAACAAAAACACAGACTTCAAACCTTAGTCTCTTTAGCTTCTAAGTCAATCAATCGATCCCATTGGCGGAGAAACTTAGAATGCGAAGAATTCATGTGATTAGTAAGAGAATCAAAAACTTCTCTCAACCCACTGCTCTCTGTGCTTCCACCATTTGCCTAAAGCATTTTGTAGTAGTGACACAAGAAATAGACATGTTACCCAGAATAGATTCTTACAAAAATTAAGCAATAACATTATGATAAACTTCACAAAAATTATTGTTTGAAATTTTTTTAATATCCTCATTACTATAGTAAATATTATATCATATAACATTGTGCACAAACAAATCAGTGAGATCTATATGAACATAACACAAGATTAAAACACTATTTTCAGTAATAATGATCAGAAAGGAAAGTAATGCAGCAAAATTAACATTACTGTACTGGTAGAATTGGTTAAACTAACAGTAATCTCACAGGGTTCTTAAATACAGAAGTAAAAATGCAATTGCAAAAAAAAAAAAAGCTTATAATTTATGTGTAGAAATCAGAAGAAAAAATAAATAAATCTTAGTCGCCTATGGTCCTATCCATTGAGAACATATCTAAGTAAAATATGATTTTAAACCTTAAAATAACCAGCAGAAACAACCATAACAGGGTCTATGTCAGAAGTGGTAACTGTTTACAAAGATTGTGCACTTCCCAGAGTAAAGAAGAAGTACCTTGTGATAAATGCTACAAACATTCAGATGGCGACAACCTCTGCAAATGCTAGGACTCTACAATCAGCAAATGAAGGCTTGTAATGCCAATACAATGAACTTGTTAAAAATACTTTATAAAATTATGGAAAAACTAGTACCTGTAACATTGGAGGCAGTTGCTGTAGAGTCAACGCCTTAAGAATATAACTTGCTAGTTCATTTCGTTGCATTATTAGCCCAGTTAAGTCAGATCTTTGAACCACGATGCCCTTTGCCAAGAAAAAATAGAACAATTGAAGTTTATTCCCATATAATCAATCAGAATATTTGCTCCGCTAATCTAGGAAACAGCTGGATATGGACCTTTCTATAATTCGCTCAATATCCAACAACAATAGTACCTTCTCTTGGCAGAAATAAAAATAACTGATAACTTAAAGGAACGGATTTTACCTGTGTCTGATCAGATTGGAGATAATATAGAAGACCAGAATCAACAGTTGTCTGATACCTATTAACATAATCAGGACAAAATAAATAAAAGTTCAGAAATTTTCTTCTACATACTGTTAAATTAATAGTTTGGTTTGCACCTTTCAGACATCAAGAGAGTGTACAAAATTACTTGGGCACTGTGCTCAACTGATGACTGCAGATATGAAATGGAAGAGTTGCAAGTGAAAAATATCACAAGTAATAGGTATTCATAAAATATTTCTAGTGCTTGTAGTGTGTTCATTGGAGTATCTATCTGATTCACTTTTGATTGACTGAATTTAAGTGAGGACCACAACTTACCTGGCTGTTTGGTGTTTTTCCAGACTTGAACTCTACTGGCATGATCTTTTCCTCTTGTTCACCCTTTTGTGATTCAATTTTCACTCTCACTGAAGCATCAATCATCCCTTTTAATCCATATTTTGGAGCCCACACCATCTCTTCAATATCAATTACCTAAAACATTAATTACGAATACTAAGTTCAAGAGAAATAAAAGGGCACAACAATGACCAAATTGAAAAAATAGATGCATATTTGTGGATAAATAAGGAATTCATCATTAAAAGCTAAAGTGCTCCCCCAAAACTTGTTAAGCTATTACAACTATGCATCATCTACAAAATGTATATTCTCTGGCTAAACATTCTTTGGAGAATAGATTGGAGCTTGCCTCAGATATGCCAACATTCTTTGGTCCATTATCAAATCCAAATTTGACATTTGGGTCATTTCTTTCCTGCCAAAACACTAAGTCATCAGTCACAATACTCAATAAATAAGAACTAGAGCAATACGAGACAGGTTTAATATTTTCTAGTAAGTCGGATTCCTTATGTATTTTTAGGATATGGCCCAAGAGAATTGTTCAGTTGATTCATTTGGAGATCACCTTTGCTCCAAAAATAATAAAACTTCCCCTTTTGTTCGATTGGTATTAGATCCTACCAAAGCTAGTGCCAAAACAACCTAAACTTCCCTTATACCCTTTCTTTCCAACAAGAGAATATTCTTTCCCAGACATTGAACACCACAAATCTAATTAGCACGACATCTAGGATATGATGTAAATTATATCTATAAATTCTATACCTATTGAGATTGCCACATATGATCAATCTGAAAATACATATTCTAGAAAAGCTACAAAGAAACAATATGGCCTTGAAGTATCTGTTGCATTTGAAAACAGCAAAGGAAACACTTCTATGACAAAAGATAACAATAAATAAAGTTTCAGAAAAAAGGATAAAAATTTTTGAAGTACCTCCATATTTTTAAACCGCATGATCCAACTTAGTAATCTAGGAATAGCATCTCTCATGGTTTTGCGAATGTCATTCTCATTTACTGCAACGTACATATGCAAAAGAAATGATACAGAGTCAACATTCGACAAGTTACACTGGAGAAAACTTCTGTTGGTGAAGTTCCAAACTTTAAATGAGATGTCGTACATACAAATTTAAATGTCATACATATAAAGACACAATACCACACCTCCACATGCATACAAACTTTCAATGTTTTTCTGTAATACCAATTCTGCATAATCTTCCATGAAACTTACTGTAGGATGGTCATTTGTTAGCCCAGCCTGCACCAACATACCACACCGCAACACAAGATAAAATTTTGAAGAATAAATTTAAAAAAATAAATAAGTAAACAGAATCTTAGAGTATCATTCAACAAAAATGAGCATGTGTGTCTGTGTATGTATGTATTTTACATTGTCTTATGGGGTACGGATGAATTTTAGAGACCTGGAAAATTTGGTGCAGCATTGTTCCAGCTAATGCTGCAGTTGAGTAATCATTGTTTTTCAGCCTCTCGTCTAAGACAGTTCTCCTTGGGCAGCTAAAACTGGAAGCAACCTGGAACGAAGTATCATGTTAGAAGTAAACATCCACAAAAATACACATAAATATAGGTCATAGAATACATTGAACTGCATATAAGGGCATTTACCACTCAAAACGGCCTGAAAAGAGTCTATTTCCTTACATTTCAAAGTCATGAATGGTGAAAGACGATTAAATTTCAAATTGAAAATAAATTGAGCAAATTTTATAAGACTATAAAAATTGCACTTGACATATGTGGTTCAACCACCAGTTTAAAGGCATTAATGTGTGAAAAATATTCAAACAATAGTTTGCAGGTTAATGTAAACATCTTTGTCACAACTCCCCTTTCGCTATGCACTATCTTACAATACTATTTACTAATAACATCACTTTATTTTCTGCTTCCTTTCAATAGCATGCTTAAGTTACTAATAGAAAGCTAAGAGGGACATCAAAGTGGAAAATGTGCTAACAATACAAAATACATCTAACATTATCTTTGAACGTCTACAGAAGCTCAGAAATAAGTGACGTAAACAATAGTAGCCCTGCTCAGTTAGAAAAACTGAAACAAGCAAACCTTTTAACATTGCCATGGAAAATCTATATCATATTTCCCACAGTAAATCAAGGTTAAAGTCTGGAGCCACAAATGGAAATGATAGAGTAATAGACAACTACCCGCGTTCCAGACATTAGAATATCTGGGTGTACAATCAAAAAGTTTTTATCACGATCAATATCACAATTCCCCCCTTCATCAAATTGTCCGATTACATGCACAGTATCTCCAGGTGCAATTACACAACAAGACCTGGGATCATTTATTTAGAAGAGGAATTAGAAATGCTAGAAATATTGTAAATAGAAAGAGATAAACCGACAGTAATAAATATAAGATAGGTACACCGATATAAACCTAAGTACACTGAAGCACACCAGCTTACCACTCATTCCATAGGTTTACAGCCCGCTCTTCCCCAGTTTGTTCATTTAGCAAGCGTAGCACCTGGAAAGCAGTGGACCAACTAGTATTATTAGTCAGATTCTTAGAAGCAGTAAGAAATTACAGCAATGATCCTTACAACACCTTGTATGATGAGCATTGAGCAGCAGATGAATCAGCAGACCTAAGTTCAGATACCTAAATTAGAAAGTAAATAGTAATAACCCTATGAGAATTTGTTTTCTTTTCTTTTTGGTGAACCCAAAAACCATTACAAAAGCTTAGTTCCAAAATCATACCTCCAAAACCAAATAATTAGAATTGGAGAAGACATCAACAACCTCTTCAGGTAAATGTGATTTGGTCCTTTCTACTGCAGGTCTGACTTTGACAGGGAGCTCGTAAGCTTGATTTTGAGGTATTTTAAAGGAATAAGTGTTGCTATTGCAAACTGGAGCATCGTCAATGGCAATGGCATCTTCAACTTGATCTAGGAGTTCAAGCAGTGCCTATAAAAGTGAACATTCAAATTAATAAGTGGTTTCCGAAGTGCTGAAGTTTAAGCATTTCACAGAATGACAAGAAAAATGTCAAAAGACTCCTCCATGAAACCAAAAACGTGACAATGGTTCAGACTTCAGAGGGGTCCTTTTCATAGTAATACGGGAAACAAATTTTATTAAACTAGTTTTCATTGACTGGTATCGTACAACTTTAGTAGCACAAGGTTGACAAGTTCAAACTTATAAATGAGCATGCATCAAAATGTGCTAAAGTTTCTTGTGGCTTTCCCATCCTTTCATTTCAGGTTCCAGTTTCTCTCTCCAACTCTAAGCACGGTTTTAATCATGCCTAATGGTTTTGGATACCATTCTCTAGAACTATGTTTCAGTCATGTTAAAACTTATATCATGCTCACTTTTATTCCAAAATTAAATCATTTTTTTCTTCTCAATCCAAAAGTTTCTTCCATATCTGCTTTACCAAAAGGTATATGAGACCAGACCTAACCTAACCTTTTTGTTCTGTCTTAACAAAAGCTGGTCACACGGTCTCTTGTGTTCAATATCCTTGCTCCGCTGCACCTGCAAGAAACAACACAGAAGAAACTCAAACGAAGTAGTCATTTGATTCACGAGAAGGATACAACAAATATTCATGAGCATTAGTCAATCAATGAAAAGGATCATCAAGCACCCATTTCGTTCAAAACAAAATTCCGAGAACAACAGTCAATCAGTAAAAAGGAACACAGAAGAACCCACTTTGTACAAAACAAAATTCCAAGACCATTTCTCGATCAAGGAAAAGGAACACGTAAACACCCACATTTGTACACAAGAAATCAACCACCTTGTCAGGCCGATAAGACAGAGACGGTGGAGTTCTGAAGGGACTCTGTCCGATCACATCAAGGGCCGAGTTTATCCTTTTGAAGCTCAAGGGCACCTTGGGAGTTGGCGAAGCAACCTTATCCAGACAAGTCTGCACCATAATCAAATTCATTCACTTACATTGATAATTAGAGCATGGTAACAAGTAGCAACATACTCCTTGACACACTCTGGTTAAGACACTCAATTATGGGTTGAAATATACAACTTCAACCCACCAAAAATTTTAATTTTCAATAACGTTCGGCCAACAATAAAAGTGTGTTGCAAGCATTTCCCACATCACTAAATATCAAATTAAAAGGAACAGAGAGAAAAAATTGCCTCCTTGCCGCTGTCATTGCGAATTGGCGACAAGTTCATTTTGGAAGAGGCGGCCAACGCTTTGATCACTTCAGGAGTGTGTTTGGAAACAGCCAGAAGCCTCTCATTCACGGGAGATATTTTCCAGGTGACCTCGTTGACGCCGTCATCCTGGCTCTGCTTCACTAACTGTATTCATACAATTTAGTTAACTTCCGAAGAAATCGAGAAACTAAAAAAAGGGGTTCACTGGAATCGTGCTAGATTCTGTTCGGATGCAAACTAAAAGAACTTCTGAGAACTCTATATTTCTAACAGATAAGCTCTCAAAAGTACTTTTAACTTATATCCAGACAAACCCTTAGTTGGCCAGTTATTTAGTTGTGCTACCATTCCCGGGGAGAAGTTGAAACGCGTTTGCGGAGACCCTTCGTCGGGTTGTTGTGGCGAATTGATGGTGGAGGTCACGGCAGCGGCGGTGCTGGTGGAGGTGGAGGTGGCAGCGGCGGTGCTGGTGGAGGTGGCGGCGGCGGTGCTAGTGGAGGTGAAGGTGGTGTCGGCGGCGGTGCTGGTAGAGGTGGCGGTAGCGGTAGTGCTGGCGGAGGCGGCGGTGGCGGTGGTGGTGGTGGTGGTGTGGGGTTGAAGGTGGGGTTGTTTCTGAGAGGCGCGATCGAAGAAGTGCTGGATGCCGAACTTGGAAGGTTGCTGAGGATTGAGTTTCTTCTTCTTGGGAGGCATTTTCCGATTACTCTGATCGATGAATGGATGCGAAGGTAGGGTTCCGGTTTCTTCTTCAGACCGCGAAAAGACACGTTTTGGTATGTTTTGCTCTGCGTTTTTTCCCGCCTCGATTACACGCCTTTGTAATTACGTGATTGCCCTTTGGGCTTCGTTCTTTCCCTCGCAAATCTTTGTAATTAATTACGTGATTACACGTGTTTATTTAAATATAAAAACATAACTGTTTATTAATTATCAATTATATATTAAAAAAATGTCACGTAGACAGAAAATAAAAGACAATGATAATATGTTTTTCTATCTATGTTTCAAAATAAGAATTATTTTTAATTTATAAGATACACTATTATATTTAATTATAGTAATCCATATCATTATGACAAATGTGTCTTTTGATTACGTTAATCAAACAAAATTATTAAATACTAGCAGCCAGCCACATAGGTACCACATTTTTCATTTTTTAAGTTTTAGGAGGAAAAGATTGAAAGTAATAATAAAAAACACATTGATATTAGTGTAGAAATTACAAATACAACAAAGAAGAAAATAAAATGAAACTCATTATAGTTTTTTTTTTTAAATATATGGTGGTTATTATTAAAAGTTAATTAACATATGATAAAAAGTGTAAAATTAGAACTATAAAATGTGTACAAAGAAATTCTTTTTATATGTAAACTAGGGTTATGCCCGTGCGTACACGGGTGGTGTGTTTTTTTCTTTTTCTCTTAATTTTGTATTTGTAAGATAAAAAAATATTAATTATGTTTTGTAATTAATTATTTTTTCATATATATCATTATACAATATTATTGTTTATACGAATAATAAATATTAGAGTTAAAAATTATTAGAATTGTGATGGATCAATATAACTTTAATTTTTTCGTTATAATTTTTAATGGAGTAATTTTATATATAACATTTTTATTAATTTATTAAATTTCAAAATATGTCAATTATAATTACAATTCACGTGTCTCAATTTATCATAAATATTTATTCTAATGATAATCAACACGAGTAATGCTTAATTATATGCGTCAACTTGGTCTCTTTTTTTATAATAGTTACAATATGTTCTAATTTTGAAGAAGTATCTCAATTAGATTATTTTAAACAAAAAATACTAACAACGATATAATGTGTTTCTTTTTTCAATTTTATTTTTATTTTTTTGTAAAACATAAAATGTTATGTGTCAGATTCTTGATGTGACATGTGACAAGACAATGTCACGTGTCAAGTGTCATAGTATTTATTTCAATTTAGTTCCTAAATATCTCTTTGGTTCAATTTGGTCTCAATCTTTTTTATTAATTAAAATATATTTTTTAATCCATTTTTTATAAGATTAAAACTAAGTATAAATACTTTTACAAAATTAAGTATTTTATTTATATTAAAATGTAGTGGTAAAAAAATGATTAACAAAACATGGGTTAATAATACACCATAACGTAACATGTTAAAAAGTAATTTTTAATAAAAATGACCAGCATAACATTAATACAAATAATAAATTTAGTATTAAATTGGAAAGAGGCAATATTGCTCTATTTTGAAAAAAAAAATGATTAACAAAACATGAGTTAATAATATATAATAATGTAATAGGTTAAAAAGTCATTTTTAATATATAAAAAAAAATCAGTATAACATTTATACAAAAAAAATGGTCTCAAATTGGAAAGAGACAATATTATTTTATCTTACACACAAAGAAACTCGAACAATATTGAATCATGGAGACATAAGTAGAGATTAAATTTAAATAAAGAGACATATATACCGACAATGTCATGTACCATACTAGGGACCTAATATGTAGCAACAAAGTTTTTTGCAAAAATAAAAATAAAAATAAAAACTCACAAATTGGCACGTGGTATGTCGTTGATAATTTTTTCTTAAATGGACTTAATTGAGACACATTTTCAAAAGTTTGATGCAATTGAAAACTTTTTTAAAAATGGAGACCAATTGACACACTCCTACCAAAGTGAAAACCAGTCTAACCCGATTATTTTTAATTGTTCAGAATCGATCAAATTGACTCATTTTGCCACCCCTTAATATGAAAGACTTTATTAGCTGTAGGAAAAAGTTTTAAATGTGAACTTTTTGGAGAAAAAAAAATGTAAGCTTTCTATCATGACTGAAAAAGCACAATAACGTTTTGGAAGATTTAACATCGTTAACATCAACAATAAATATTTAAGATGAATTTAGATAATAAAGAGAAGAAGAAGACAAACAATTTGATTTTATGTATATCTAGTTCATTTTGGTTTTCATCTTATCTCTTCCTTTTTATCTCACTATATAATTTATAAATCTATCACTTTTATCCTTTATTTAGGTGTATATTAAGTTTTGATGAACTTTTTTTGTGTACATAAATATTTATTCTAAAGAAAATAGGGAAAAAAGTTATTAGTAGCAGTTCTTAAATGGTAGATTAATTAATTAGTTGATAGATTTCTAATTTCTCTATCACTAATAACAAGATTTATTGAACTTTGGGTGGTGTTTCTAAACACGAAGAAAATTTACTCACATGAAATGTATATCTTTTATATTGGTTATAATTGCTAATAAATTCAAGGAGTCAGTGCAAAATCACAGAAGAAACCCCTTTAGAGGGGATGTAGCCAATACGGTGTGGATTCAGATGCAAATGCTCTAAGTTTAGTTTTTTTTTTTTTCTAGTGATGTATAATAAATATTCGTTTAAATCGTTTGCATATTGATCTAAGAAGTTTGATGCATATTTAATTGGAATGCATATTTACAAAATTATAAGAATCGTATAATTACAATATAAAATATTATGAGTCCAAGTATAAAATATTTTAGTATTATCAATTTTTAGGGGATATGAAAATGTGAAAGATTCTATAAATATAAGATATATCTTATATGAAGGAATTTGTAATTTTATTTTATTTTATTTTTAGGGAATATGAAAATATTTGTGTTTTTGTGGATTTTAATTCTTGTAATAGTTGTAATTTATGCCATGGGATTCCAAGAAGAACATACAATAATTTATGGCATGTACACATTTTGTTGTGAGGTTAAAGATTGGTGAATATCAAAAGGGCAAATAGAAGGAGGAAATTTGCACCCAATTTGAGAACACCTTGAGAGTTCGCTTTCATATTGGAGTAGTGTACTTCAAATAACTAGTTTTGTAGCTCTTATGAGCAAGTGTCAAATTTACATTTTATGGGATGAAATGCAATATTGTCAAAAAAAAGTTATTACCATAAATGACAGAAGTTGGAGTGAAGTTATCGTAAACACACACACACTTCAAATAATTATCTGCATTCACAGATTAAACATGTATCTTAAACAAAGACTTGAACCTAAACTATTCACAGAAATTATGCGCTCGTCTATCGTAAAGTTTGATTAATACATCTAACTTCTCAAATATAATCTAATTTTTTAATACATGAACAAGACAGTTATTTTTCATGATATGATACGTTCCAACAATGACAACATCCCACATTAACTCAACTCCATAGAACCTGACATTAGAACATAGATGACAAGAGTAACTTCAATTCTATAAGTCCAGCGATAGGCCATTGAAGGTTTGTGTCAAAAAAAAGGGCACTTATACTTTATCTATGGGACAATTATGATTTTACATGTGGCAGTTATTTCCGGTATCAATATATGTATATAAACACACACGAATGAAAAATAACAGGAAATAGGGAAATAAAAGATAATTCTAAACTTTTATAAAGTACTAGACAAGGTCAATCTAAAGTGAGGAGCAGGGGAAAGAAATAATGACTGTTGAATTGAAGGTACACAAGTACATACTATCTTGCGCTGAAAACTGGTTCCGCATCAGGTGATGGTTGTGTCCTTCGAGTGTATTTGAGTAGCAAACCTTCTGAAGAAAGACCTGGTACCTTCAGATCTCTGAAACATCTCAAAAGAGGTTAACTCAAATGTAAAAGAAGATATGACACATTTTAAGGTAAAAATAATTATGACATGTCCACCTGACATATGGCTGCAGATCTTTCCATTCCCATTTTGTCCTCTCTCTGAAAAGAATGGCGAAACGCTCAGCTGGATTGGAAGGCAGAGATGCCACGCTGAAGGCGCGAATCCATGTCTCAACTCCAATTCTCTCTATTAATACCTCTCCTTCCACAAGATCAAAAGTGGGCTGCATTCCATCTGGAACCTTCTTCCGCCACTCATCCATGAAACTTTCTAACTTCCTTTTACCACTTTTCAGGATTTCTCTTGCAAAATGTATGCACACTCGCTTCTCATCCAACTTCCAGACACAGTCAGGCATGTCTTCATTTACTTTGGTGCCATATGTATGCAAACAATGCCTTGCCAGCACCCCAGGAAATCCATCTGATACCAGCGTACTAACAACTTCATCTTCGTTTAAAGCATTAAGTGACCAATCATTTAACACCGAATTTTTCAAAAGCATTCCAAGAATCATGTCCATGTAACTCCCATCTACTAATCTCCAATATCCATTAATCTCCACTGCAGAAAGAGCCTGCAGTCCAGACCTTAACTCCTCATCACTAGCTTGGATATTGTCAACAAGATCATTCCAGCTATATAATCCTATTGTAGATTCCACGTTGTCTTCTAAATTTCCATCATCATATTCCTCAAAATTGTAAGTCTTTTCTAAAAGAAAAGACTTAAGTTTATCAAGTCTGGGAGCTGCCTCGACAAGCTCCATATTACCAGATACAACTTTGATTACAGGTGCAACAACTTTCTCTTCTTCCTTATTACTATCATTCTTTTGTGGATTTTCACAAAATTCTGAATGATTCGCTGGTGGTATAAGCAGAACCGAATTGGAAGTTCCAACAAACTTCATAGCATATGTTCTGGATTGAGTACAAAGAACTGCATCCTCATCAGGCTGTCCTCTCAAGACCACCCTGAAATAGAACAAAAATCATATTAAAGCTAAACAAGTACAAAATGGGGTAGCTGAGGGCAGGGAAAGAGTTACAAGCAACTGATTTTCGGTCAATGAATACCTTTCATGCAGCACATCTGGGAGAAGTTTCTCATCAAGCTCTAGAAGGAGGAGGTCATCATGAGGTCCAAAAAGTGGGTGATATTTAACAGAAATAGATGAACCAGGGGCTACATCTTTAAGAGCTTCTGCTCCTCTTGAACCTGGCTGCGGCGATTCCATTACTCCCTCTCACTAAGTACAAAGTATTGGTTAAGGAAAAAAAATTAAGATTTCTTCACACACTACACTATAATGGCATAAGTTAAGGAAAGAAAGGCACTAGTTTACAAGTATAGTATAGTATAGTACGAGCCGTGCTATTCAGCGAGAAAACAATGAGCATGAATTTCTGTTTTCAAAGTGTATATAAATACCATCATTGATATTAAAATCAAAATAATGACTTAAACATGTCTTTAGACCTTGCATTTGAGTCCTGTAGTTTGAAAAAAGTTTTAGAGTCTCTCTTTTCAAACGCCATCTTCTACATAAACAATGTCAAAATGAATATATATTGAAAAGAAAACAAATATATAGTAGGATGTTCAATGATAAGAATTCGAATTCAAAATCAAAGGTATATAAACTATATAAGTGAAATCCTTAACCGCAATTACGGCAAAGGGACTAAATAAACAATTTTCAAATTACAGGGACTAAAATATATCAATTTTAAATATGAGAGACGAAAAAAAAAAACTCACTCAACATATTCAAATCTTAATAGCTTATCTTGGCTGTAACAATTGAAGTTTATCGGAAGAAAATCATCAGAAACTCAAACGGCAAAAATTAATTAAATACGATTAAAGGGGTAGCAAAACCATCACTCACTCTCTCCCCGCAACAACAAAAAATCAGTCCCCTTTGTCCACATCATCAACAAATTCCTCTTTTATTTTTTTCAGCACTAAAATGTGAAACACTCGACCTCCAAATCCAACAGAATTAGAACTATTACAGTGTTATTCCTTCAATTACCCTAATCCGTGCACGTTTATTAGTAACATTTTAAAATTACTTGGCAGCACAGCATAGCAATAATCAAGTACAGAAACATGCGATAGATATCTGCATTCCTTCGAATATCTCAAATTGAAGTACAAGGATTCGTACACGTATGCGCGTTGGAGGAAAAAGAGAAAAAAAAAAAAAAAAAACCTGAGAGGAAGAAATGAGATTAGGTTGAGGAAGTTGTGCTAACGGCAACTATGAAACGCGATTGGTTCTTCCTTGACTGCGAATTCGAACGTGACCACGGAGAAGAAGAAAACCCTTCTCACCTAAACCAACTGTGATTTTATAAATGCGCGCGCCACTTTCCCTCTGGAGATACCTTGCTTTCAAAATCGTATATAATTTCATACAGTTTAAAGAAAAAATCTTATCTTTAAAAATTTTTTATAGAGCATATTTAATATCATAAAATATAAAAAAAAAATTCATACAGTTTTAGAAAGTAAAATCTTATATTTTAAATTTTTTATACTGTTCTTATCCGGATCCAATCCAGATGTATGCTCCTGTATTTATGTATTGAAAGAGAGGAAAGATACACCTAATTAGTAAAAGATTTTCCGACACTTAAATCACACTTAAATCAGTAAGTGAATTTAAATCTTTAAGATAAGAGAGAATTTTTTTATAATATTTTCTAGACCTTGAATTTATCTAATAAACTAGGTAACGTAATATCAAATAATATTAATAAAATAATAATAATTTACATCAAATCAGTGATAATAATAATAATAATAAATAATAATAATGTGATACTTTATATATATATATATATATATATATATATATATATATATATAAAATATCATGTAAATATTTGGTATTTAGAATCAAGAAATATCAAAATATAATAAAATTATTGAGATTTATCATGATTATAATTAGTATGTGAATATTTATTCTAATAGATATATCTTAAAATATTGTAGTCATTTCGGTGATAAAGTTAATTGGATCTTATTGAATTACATTACTTATTATTATCTCTTGAACTTACATATGTCATAACAATTACATTTATATTTTAAATAATAAATTATACATTATTTAAATATATTTGCAAATTTCAATTTTGAGTATTTTTTTTCTTTTAAACATTTGATTAAAAGACTGTATTAGATTCAAAATCATTTCTTAATATTTAAGTTATCGTTAAGTTATCATGTTATACTATTTATAAATGAATAACCTAAAGATAGAGAACTGAATCTCAACAAGAAAATATGAATCAAAAATATCATATTGATTACAAATATTTTCAATATATATAACAAAGTTTAAGTCTAATTAGATTGTATAAATAAATATTAGGTTTAATTAGTTGGATGGTACCCACATGGTATGCACTTTCGTTTGGATGTGTCAGTTTGGTACCCGCCTTTAAAAATGTGTCAATTGAGTCATAACTTTTGAAAAGATGTCTCAATTAAGTTTCTTTCAGACAAAATAATTAACGCTGTTAACTTTATTCATGACTTTTACCACTAAATTTTACTATAAATATCAATACTTAATTTTGTAAATCATTTTAAATATCAATACCGATAACGACGTTAATATTTTTTTCTGAAAAGAACTTAATTGAAACACTTTTTCAGAGGTTAAAAGGAACTTAATTAAAACAAGGTAAGCCTAAAAACCCTAGGCCCAACAAACAGGGTATATCCATGTAATATAGTAGTCAATATTAATAAGGTATGTTAGTAGAATAATTTATTACAATATTTATCTGCTAGAAACTGACTTGAGCGTCAGAGTGTCTTTGCAAGCTCACTCACCAAGGTCATTCAAGGCCTGAGCAAAAAAAGGGTACCCGACCAAAATCGGTATGCCCGAAAAAGAGAATATGTATTCAGTCGGTTTATTTCGAGTCGGGTTATTTTGGATAAGAATTTTGAGTTCAGATGGGTTAAAATGGTTGGATATGGATTTTGAATTCAAAATCCACGGTTACCTGACCTGGTCCGGAATTTTTTAACCCTAATATTTTGACAATCCATTTCGTATCATCTTCTTCGACATTCAGAAATCCTTTCATATCATCATTTTCAACGTCCAAAAACCCCTTCGTATCATCTTCTTCTTGTCATTCCTCCTTCCATTTCCCTACGATTCCTCCAATAACCATCAATCACAACAGATCTGCTCACTCATAATCACCATTTCACTAAAAACTCTCAGATCGCGACCCAATAAAGTGTGACCCCCACCAGAACACGACCACCACGTTGAACTTGTTGGAAAACCGCATGAGAACCAGACATCTATCACATAGACGACATCTCACCACCTTCGTTTCATATTTGCACCGTTCAGAAGCTGACAATGGTGGATTTCTTACATGCACGCAGATCTGCTTGTAGTGGCTGTGAATAGTATATTTGTTTGGTGACGCCTGTGAAAAATGTCACAGTGGATGACGAAGGCGGTGTACGGAGGAGAAGTCCAGATCTTCTCAATGTTTAGGTCATTGATCTTGAACTATGGTTGAAATGTGGATAACCCATATCCATCCGTGCTTAACCGGATCCAAAACTACCTGAACCCGACGAATCTAAGGTGTGAGATGGTCGGATTGGTTTAATGAATATTGAATTCGGATATTGATGGATTTGGTCTATTGGGCCCAAATCTGGCCCAACCCGACCGATGCTCACCCCTAGGTCATTCAACTCGCACTGGAAGAGAACATATTGACATCCCCAGTAAAGGACACATAAACCTGAAAAGCAAGAAGTGGTGTGGACATGTGTGCTTCTAAGTACATGTTGGCCTAGTAAGAACAAGTTTGATAGCAGATGACATGATAGGTCCAACAAACAACAAATTTTGCTAGAATATATTAATTTTGAATGATACTAATATCATCTTAAGAAGTGAACCATAAGTCTCACTCAACTCTAAAAAAAAAATTGTAAGTTGTACTTTGCATACACTTATATATAATATAAATTTACCTTATTTCTAATTGACTTGAGATCTCAAATACTACTTATGTTTGTCGTTGCTTTCATCAACTTTCAGTCATGTTTTTTTTCCAAATATGAAAATGCGTTTTTGAAGGTCGATGATAAAAATTGTAAAAACATACACTAGTGCAATAAAAGGTTTTGGTCACGATTAATTTGATTATTTGTGTGACGACAAAAAAAAATCTATTTATTTATTATTATTATTTTCTACAATATACTTATAAAATTTAAAGGCAAAATTAAATAATGATATCTAATTATACTTAAAATATTCATATATATATATATATATATATATATATATATATATACACACACACACACACACACACAATATTGTATGCATCTTATATCTACATCGTTTAGTACATCTTATATTTCCTACACTATAAAAGGAAGAAGTGTTATTTATTTACAGTTTCCCCCTCATATACTGGCTTTCAAACAGGTGGAGAAAAAATGCTATGGATAGAGTTCACTTGGACTGTTGGGGGGTAAATAGAAGGTAACTTCGATTTGTCCTTCGATGACAATCGGCGCGTTTGGAGCAAAGAGAAAAGTAATGGTAGAGTTCCATGTTTCCTAAAATGTTACAGAATTATTCACTGCATTGGTTTGTCATGCATTCCCCGAGAAAATGACCACAATGTAGGCGAAGAAGGGATCATGCATGTTGGGAGTAGCCATCTATGATAAGGTTATAATTTTTTTTTGGGTTAACTATGTTTTTGGTCCCTAAACTATTAGGCAATTTTGGTTTTAGTCCCTTTTCTAACGTTTGGTCTAATTAGGTCCTTATCCTTTCAAAATTCATGAAATCAGTCCTTAATATCTAACGGCGTTAGTATTTTCTTTAACGTGACAAACGGTAATCTCTGTCATCATTTCATTTGTAACATGTGACAACTTAATTAATTTAAAAATTTAAATTAAATTTCCACCTTATATTCTTCTTCTTTCTCAAACTAGGGCTTCCTTCTCCAAATCCCTCTGCGAGACGCATCTTCTCCTACCTCCACCCAGATCACATCACAAAAGCATTCCCCCTTTTCTTTTACAATTTCACACAATCGGGCATTGCAGGTACTTCTTCTTCATTCGTGCTTCGTCCACTTGACCAGAGACGTTTGTAATCGAAAGCCTCATCATCGAAAGTATTACCTGCCAATGTCACTGCTACTCGGATCTCCCTTTTCTCCTCTTCTCTTTCTCTTCCAAGCCTTAGATTGGAAACACCACAACCTCACCAATACCACCATAGACTAATGACGTCGTCCGCGATTCGCCTCTCTGCCCCCGGTTCGACCATCCAAGGCCATGTTGACGCTGCCATATGGAAATGCCACTGACGCAAAGCATATTTTCTTCCCCAAGCCTTCAATCGTTGCACGTTCTGTCGCCCGCCATCAAATATCCATATGTTGTCGCTCCCCTCCTTAACCCTAACCCCTACCCCCTCCACGGTCTTACACCTCCCACTCATTCTTCCGCACCTTCTTCGCCACCATGATTTGCCTAACAGTTACTGTTTCCTCGAATTTTAGATTCGGTGAATTAATCAGCGGAGACTGGTTTGGACGTGAATTATTTGGGAAGGGTGATGTTTGTAAAAATCCTAGGTTCAATTGCAGATTCATTTTTTGATTGTGTTTGGGTAATTGATGCTTACAACAATTTATGTTTATGCGATATGATTTAAGTTTTGAATGGAATTTTTTGTTGTTAGTTATGAATTTTTTGTTCTACT
>Ga0099822_1001063_pt1 | contig 30340 bp, 15 predicted proteins | sample CowpeawhiteBW_FD_76839 | JGI IMG/M metagenome (GOLD analysis project Ga0099822, IMG submission 76839) | Root nodule microbial communities of legume samples collected from California USA - Cow pea white BW | ecosystem: Host-associated > Plants > Roots > Nodule | place: USA: California | collected... | reverse complement strand
CATGACAAAAAAAAAAAAAGTAAATAAAATTCGATTTAAAGTAAAAAAATAAAAAAAAAAAAAAAGGAAACATGAGAGTCGAGCGCGAGTACTGGAAGAGGGAGAGGAATTGGAGAGAGAGGCCAAGAGGTTGCGAGAGAAGGAGCGCCAGTTTCTGGAGGATCCCAAAAAGCCATGGATGAAAACGGCCGTTGAAGTGTAAGGCTTCTCCGGATTCGCTCGTAATTCCTCGTAGGCTACGGTTTGCAGCCACCTTGGACGAGGGAGAGTCGCTGAGTTGAGGAAGCGAGTTAGGAGAAGGGTACTGTTTCTGATTCTCAGAGATGTCGCCATTCTCTGCTCTGCTTTTACTGGGCTTTTAGTTCTGCTGTGACATTAACGGTTATGGACACCTTGGTCCAATGGAAGACGGAGAATAATGGTATCGCCTAGTTTAGGGGAGAAGTTTAGATGTAAATTAATAAATCAAAAATGAAAAAAATAAACAAAATAAATTTGACAGCTGTGGGATTTGAACCCACGCCCTTTCGGACCAGAGCCTAAATCTGGCGCCTTAGACCACTCGGCCAAACTGTCATATGTTCAAAGATTTTCAAATGGCAAAATAGCTGATTGATGCTTTGCAAATCCTGATGTATATAATATGTATTGTAGCTCGTTAAGCCGGTTGTGTTCATAAAGAGGACTATTTTTTTTTTTAATATTTTTATCTCTCATATATGTTTATGTTTGTAGAAAACTTTGTTAAATATCTATGGTTAAATAAATTTTATTTGTGTGATTGGAATATAAATTGAAATACTAAAATTAATGAGATGACACAATAAATTGATTATTGTATATAGAATTCGAGAGATTCACTTGGATCCTAATTTATGCAAATGTCCAAGTGGATAGTTTGCACCACTTTTAATTGAATGATGTTAATATTGTACTTACACATATTTCAAAAAGTCTATTGTCCCACCAATTAAGAGAGATTCCACAAAATTGACATGTGTGATGATTTGATAAAAATTAGTTAACAAGGTATGTGAAATGGATTTATACATGGAATAACATGCATGAGTTACCATTCCTATAATGCAAGAAACTTTGTTTCACAAACAATAATACATGGAATGACTTAGAAAAAATATTAGAACATAATATACATACTTTAATCATGTTGTATTAAGTGAGTCACCATCATTATATCACAACCTCTAAGTTCATGATGTTTGTTTCACGACCCATTTTAGAGACACAACATTTGATTGTGTCAAGTTGGAATGACTTTCAAGAAAATTTGTTTGTGTCAAATCTTATAACACTAACTTTAACTCATGCTTAAATACAACTATATTTCTTAAGAGATTTACATAATTAGAGTTATAACTCCTTTCATCGTCCTTTCGAAACTATATTGTGTACAATAAATACCTTTGCAAAAACATGACATAATAGATGGTGACCTAGTGAAAATCATCATGTAGACTAAATCATTATCATTGTTATAAAAAATGTAACCCAACTTTTTATTATAATTGGCAATGATGTGGTGGAAGAAATTTTTGTTCTAAATTGGATTTCACTACTAGAATCTTTCTTATTACATAGGATTTTTCTTGAAAATTTGTTAAAAAAATTTGCAAGAAAATATTTTTTTCTATCATTTTTTCTAAGAATCTTAATTGGCAAGTAATTCCTCCATAGGTAATTATTTCCTACAAAATTATAAAATTCGCAAGTATTTCCTACAAAATTTGTTACGAAAAATGTTTAATACAAAATATTTTGCAAAAAAAATAGTAACGATTTCTTGTAGTTTTTTTTCACAACAAAATTTGTAAGTATTCATACAAAAAAAAATTAAATCAAAATTGGCAGGAAATATGAGTTTTTTTAATAGTGTTTCAACATATAAACTATATTAGTGACTAATGCACATTTACATAAATTTATTAACTAACCATGAATACTATTGTTCTAGTACTCTCATAGTCTTATATCATTTGAGAGTTGAAACTAAAGATAATTTGAAACACATTTTTCCTTCAATCTCCAAAAATATATTTTGAATATAAAATTATGATAAGTCCTTTAAGCTACAAAGTGGGAAGGTAATATGTCAACCATAAATCTTTGACTTTACTTCACACACTAAAAGATCTTTGACTTTAAATCGTTATTTCTTAAAGTACAAATACAATCTAGATTGTCTCTCTTTAATATAAGTAAATCATGATTCCATTTAAGGATGTCGAAAAAATTCGTATTCGCGGGTATCCGCAGATAAAATTCAGAACGGATAGGAAATAGATATTGAAAATGAATATTTGTGAATAATAGGTACGAATATTTTTTATACCTGCATGTTAACGAGGCAGGTATAAGTATCATAGTATCCGTATCGTGGATACCCGTACCTGTGGATACTCATACTCGTTATACTCTAATTCAAATTAAACAAAATATTATTAAAACATTAACACATTGATTTTGAATGAGTTATTTTTTATCAATTGGTTTTAAAAAAATCTCAATTTATTTGTATTCAACATTATCTAAATGAGTTATTTTCACTTTATTTGAAATTTATAAAGGTTATGCATTATATTTTTATTTGAATTTATGGTTAAATTTTCTTATTAAATATTAAATATATTTTTTTGTAAATACTTGCACGTACCCATAGATATTAAAAAAATATGTAGGTACTCACATAACGAATACCCGCACGGATATAAATACGGATACGATACATATATTTATATAGCGAGTAGGGTATGTGAGAGCTACTACCCATACGAGACATATATTTAACAAACAACTATCTTATAAACAATTTTTTCTAAATTAGCAGGTCAAAAATGTATAGTTTTTTATTTATATTTTGTTGAATAGCATGACAAAAAATATGTAATATTAGCAATGTTTTCTTATACTATATGGATACTTTATTGGAAACAATTCATCATACATTGCTGGTGAGCATAAGACATTGATTAATAATTTTACTATGATTGTCATTACTAACAAAATTATTTAAATATTTGAATACTAATAAATAAATAAATAATTTTTTAAGTGGGTTAGTGAGCCAACCCACTTAACCTATCAATCCGTGGTGGGTTGAGCCAGGTTATAAAATTTATGGCTCACCATAAATTAAGTCGAGTTAGATTCACTCATCTTCAACCTGCCTTGTGGTGAGCCAACCCGTGAATTGACTCACTTTAACATGTCATTATCAATACTAATGATTTTGTTCCAAATAAAATTAAGAACAACATTTAATATTATTTTGTATTATACAACGTACTTATTTAATTTTTTTAGAATATTTAATTTTAATTTTAAAATTTAAATATAAATATTTTAACACATGGAATCATCTTGGCGTTCGGGTATGTTTGAGAAAAAAAAATCTTATAATTTGCTATATATTAAAGTAAATAAATTTTCAAAACTTATTTTATAGGTAACCTTTCATATTTCAAATAATTTTATTATTTTTGTTAGCATAATTTTAAAGTGATGGTCTGTTATATTATTTTAATAATATTAAAAGATTAAATTAAATTTAATATTTATTAATTAATAACTCCTAGTCTTATTAAAAAGCTAAATATTAATTAATTACTCTACACATCATTTTAAAATTATATTAAACACATTAATTATTAAATAAATTCATCAATTTTATTAAATTAAAACTAAACAATCAATGTAACTTAAATAAAAAATAAATAACCGATGAAGAAATGAAAAAGAAAAAGAAAAAGAAAATTCAGGTACGGAGAGAGTCGATTTCTGCATCTCAGTGATCATCAGCAAATAGGTCAAGTAAATAAATTGATAAAAAGAATTATTTGAATATTTAGAAGAAGAAAAAAAAGTATACATAGAAGTAAGATTATTTTTTTTGAAAAAATATTAAACGAAATTTAACCTTATTTAAAAAGACGGGTTAAATATATTTTTTATTTCTTAATTTTTAGTGAATTTTGAAATTAGTTTATTTTAAAATTTTGTACTAATTTAATCATTCATCTTTTAAAATATGTAAATTTAATTTTTTTAATCAAACTTTATTATATTTATTTGATATCTCAGACTTAATATTAAAATAAGAATGTGTCAAATAGTATAAACAACTCAAATATACTTTTAAAATACATACAAAACATCAAATAAATTTAATAAAATTTAATTAAAATCTACGTATTTTAAAAAATAAAGAATTAATTAATTTAAAATTTCAAAAATTAAAAAACTAAAGACATATTTAATTTTTGAAAAAGTGTTAAAAGTTGAGTGTACCGTGTTTGAAGTGGTAAGTGGAGCTTGTTGTTTGGATTGAATGCGTGGCTGGAATTTCAATTCTGGTTTTCAGGGTCACTCTAGTAGGACTTCCAGGCCTATGACTAGACTAAGAGGAGAAACCAAAACACGTTTAATTGCGAATTTGCCACGTCATGGGTGGAAGAGGTTTCACATTTTCTCATTCTTTTCGTTTTATTTACCACTCTGCGACCCTCCGCCACATCACCCACATTCTTTCACTATCTCTCATTTTCTTTCCCCTTCACTCCTCTCTTTCACTCTTCCACTCTTTCCTATCCCCACACCAAACAAACAAAAAAAAAAATAACAACTCATGGACCCCACACCCTCCTTCCACCGCCGATCCTCCTCCTCTTCCTCCGACCGCCTCCTCGGTCGCTACCCCGCCACCGCTGCCGCATCCCCCTCCCCTGCCGACGAGCTCAGCGAAGCCGAGCTTTTCTGGGCCGCCGATTCCTCTGAATCGGAACCCCAACACCACGCTCCCTCGCCCAAAACCCGCCTCCGCAACTTCGATCGCCCCGTCGATTCCGGAATCCTCGTCGTGCTCACGGAGCCGGATTCCCGTGGCGGCGTGTTCCGCGGCAAGTCCCCTGTTCAAACCTCCTCGCGAATGATGATTCCGTCGCTGCCCAGGCCGCCGGCTTCCGACTACCTCGCGCAGTCCGCGCCTTCCAGAAAGTTCCAGCAATCGGCGCCCGTCAAGGTCCCGATTCTGATTGCGGCCAGCGCCTCCAGGCGCCGCAACGCCGACGAATTCGCGCGCGTGATCGATGACGACGTCGACGACGACGAGGAGATGCTGCCTCCGCACGAAATTGTGGCGAGAGGCTCCGGGGTTTCGCCCAAAACCACTTTTTCGGTGTTGGAAGGAGTTGGGAGAACCCTCAAAGGGAGGGATCTCCGTCAGGTTAGAAACGCCGTTTTGCGTCAAACCGGTTTTCTTGATTGATTAATTTAATTTTACTTACTTTCCCTTTCTATCTTTTTTCTCTCTCTTGATGAGGTGGGGAAGTTAAATTTTGATAGCTTCTCTGCACTATCGGTGACCGTGATAGTTTCGCTCCACGTAACTTCGTTTTCGGATGTTCTTTTTGTTCTGTGCTTGATATAGAATCTGGAAACATGTTAGTTGATGGACCAAACTTGGATAAAGTCTATCTTTTTTTTCTTTTTCCTTTTCTTTTTCTCTTCCTCCCTCCATTTTTGTATTGGATCACTTCGATTTTGTTGGAACATTTAAATGGCTAAACTTTAATGTTCCCTGTTCTTATCATACTCCATTTGCACTGTCTCTGAAAGTTTATAGTCTGTGGAGATAAATATATGAAGCAATCCTGTGTTGATGAATGGAGTGAACACTAATCAGATAATTGGTGCTTTTCATGTGATTGTAAACATTATCTAAGCATTATTCACTTGCTTTGAAAGGAGGGGAAGTACAATGATTGTGCTTTGAAAAGCTTGGAGAGTTGGTGAGATTGTTGTCCGTATTCGTGTTAACATGTTTCACTATGAATATTACACCAGGATTAGATTCTTATTAAGCTCAATAAAGAACCATGATTACTGGTGGTTAGATCTAAATGCGACTTATTAGGTTTGTAATTTTCTGATATGGAATAGTTCTGATTTGTTAATGACATCCCATTTTCCTGCATGTTCTGTTTCTCGTTTCTCACTCTGCTTTCAGCCGAATTTCGAATCGTACCATAGAGATGTGTGTGATGTAGGGAATTTGGTTGGGTAAAATGTTGATTACTGTAGAATATTGGGATTGCTTGGAGTATGTACAAGTTAAAGATTTGGTTCATTGACTTGTGTTGGGTAAGATCATGAATTTTCCCCAGGTGAAATTTCATTGTTTGGCCCACATCAGACGAAGTTGTGGGCAAGTACATCGATTCGTGGCCTCGGAAGTTGCTTGTTGAACTGGTGTTACCAGTCATGGAAAATGGACAAATCGTTTTCATAATTTAAAATGGTTTATTTTTTCATCAACTAAGGAAGCAAGTTGGACAAAAGTTTCAACATCAATTCATCTAAACACATGTTTCGTGTTGTTTTACGGAAAAAGTAGAATGCTGTCTCACAAGATTGAATTTATTGTACTGCCACCGTGATAATGAAATGGCTGAATGGATTAAATTGGATCACAAGTTGCTCGCAAAAGGATACTTAAATTAATTTAGTTTGACAAAGGTAAATTCAGATTTAGATAATACTCAAACCTCCAACAGTTAGTTATATATTTGCATACACTTAAGCACTGTGATTTAGGTATTTATAGGAATTGTTCTCTCGAACAGGTTTAAAAATCACTGTGATTTTTTAATGCTTTTACTCGTAAAAATTCTTTTTTTTTCTTTGAAAACAATGTGTCAAAAGCAACCTATTCATAATATATCTTCCAAAGCCCAATCAATTTTTCGAAGTCCAAAATTAGGCTCTCAATGCCAAATTATTACTTTTTTTAATACTGTTTTAAAAATATTTTTAATTATATAAATATATAATCTGTAATAAAAATATTCATTTAGGAAGATACATTTACAATATTAATTTCATGTTAGACTGAGATTAATAAATTGGAAAATGTATAATTAATTTTAGATATATAAAATATATTATTATTAATTAAAGTTTATAATTAATAAATCTATTATTTGAAAATATATTTTTTTAATGTAAACGATTTTTATTATTGTTAATAAATTTAGCTTTATAAATGTTTTTAAATATTTTTTAATTGAGCTTTATTAAATTAGCTGGTTAAAAGATTCTTCTTGACCTTTTCTTAAGGATTTGACTTTTTTTTTTAATCTTAGTTTGATATTGTACTATTTAAGTCACTGAATCTGACAAAAGTATTCATGGAATCAAGCTTGTAAATATGGTGTCTCAAGAACTGAAATAAATAAATATATACAGTCTTGTTCTCTTTTTTAAGTTGGGTAATGGATAATGACACAAAAATTTATAATTTTATTATAATAATTTATTTTTATCTTTATTACGTTAATATAATATTTTATTGTAAAAGAAATTGTCAAAGTGAATGTAGATAAAAAAAGTGGTGTTAATTTTTTTTTCCGGTTTTTTTTTAGTATTTATGTAACTACGAATAAAGATATCATTTACTAGTTTGTAACTTTTGTGAATAAAGGTGTGAATTGCCATAAAATTTGAGAAAATAAAATTAAGCATTTTATTGATTATATTAATAGTATGGAGAAAACGTAAAATATAATAGTGATGCCAATATGATGCTTGAAGATTGTTAAAATACGTCTATAGTGTGATTATATTTGTAATGATAGGAAGAATACTTTGATTGCTTTTTCTTTTCTATATTATTCGTTTAGTTATGCTTATGGACTTAAGCCAACCTTTACAACTTATTTGTATTTTTCTGATCGAAATATAATTGTAATTTAGTATAGTTACCGATAATACTTATGTCTTAATTGCTTAAATAATTTGTTATTAACTTTAAAAAATTCACTCAATGTGTGTGGATAAAATTGATAAATATATTTGTATGGAACAATTATAAATGAGAAGTGGCGAATTTTTAATCAATATTTGAAGAGTGTTAAAATCTATAATATAAAAATTTATGGGATGTCAAATATATAAAATATATTAAAATTTTAAAATATAATACAATCACAATCCAACCGAATTTTAAAAAAATATTTTTCTTAAAATTTTCTCAACAAGAACAATTGAATTCAACTTAACATAAAACGTATTTAAATTCATACATAACAAAAAAAATTATCCATGAAAATACTCATGGTAGCATACTCCAAGTTACCTTTAGCAACACCATATATACTTGCGTACTACAAATCCCATTATACTTGGATACAACATGTGTAAAGAAACTATAAAATGGTATTTTAGTATTAATATTGTGTTTAAAATAGTGAGACTCCATTATTATTTTAATAATAAAAGGCTTAAATATAAATAGAAATTTCATAAAAGAGATTCATTACTTTAAAATACACAATTTCTTTAAAAACTATCTTTCTAAAGCTCTCTTACTTCTATCTAAGTTATCTCACATTATATTTTAAAAAATCATACCGTAGAATTACTTCTGGTGGTGAGTTCTTCAAGATTAACAAATCAATTTCTCTATTTGAGTAAGTTAGTTTTTTGTCCCTTTTACATGTTCAATTTGTTCTTATTTTGCATGTGGATCTATCTAATCTACATGTGTCTTTAGAGTCATCTATAAGATTCTAATTGATCAATGATTCTAATGGTGTACATCGATTATGTTTGTGTTGTTCTTAGAAGCAAATAAATATTCTTATGCATTTGAGGTTGTTCTACAGTATTGAGTTGTTACTAAATGTAAAGGAAGCTAATTACAGCTATTATAAGTTCTAAACTGGTTCAATTGACTGAATGTGTAGTTGCATGTGTGATTCTATGACAAATTGTTGATTTTGAAGAGTATGAGCTGTTGAATTGAGGATGGTAGAATCTTAAGTTTACATATTTTAGGATGTATGATGAATTTTGGGGATTTGATGAATAGTATAATGAATGAGTTGGTTTGAAGCATCGGAATGGAACATGCCTGAATCTACATAATTGCAGAAAAAGAAGATCAGAGACTTGTTGGTTATCCTAATTCTATGAAATGCTTTAAAGTAAGGACATCCTAATACATCCTAATACTCCACTAGGCATTCAAACTCATATAAATAAGGATGGACTAGGGGTTGAGAGTGAGGTTCTGTCAACAGATTTTTTGAAATTTTAGTGACTTGTATACAATCAAGCATTAAAACTTCTTTGTTTTTCAATATTAATAAATTTTATTTGAATAATTCAGTATAGAGGAGACCCTTTTTTATGTGATTGGTGTTCTAAGAATGTGTTTCATCAATCTAACTTATTTAATGATTATATAATTAATTTTCGTGTACATTAGCTTGTCTTCCATTTGCTCGTGTCTTCTCATGTTATTTATCTTCTTTTATTAATTAATTATTTTTAACACAACTCTTTTGTTATATTATACAGTTAATTTAATGTTTTAATTCAATGTTTACAATTTATTAATTTAAAATATATCTTCTCAAGACGTTCTTTTATAAAAAGAATTGGTTCATTTAAATTTGAGCTCAAAGTTACTGAATTCCACTCATGGAAAGTCATTACTTCCAAGTTCCCAAGCTTCGTTCTTAAAAAATCAGATTGCTAACAATTTTAGGGTGAAGGTTAAATAACATTTAATTTTTTAAAATTACAATTGAGATAAACGAAAAGAGTACACTAACAAATTTTAAAAAATTACTACTATTTAATACATAACAAAAATTTCACCATATTTTAGTTATATAATTTTGTCTTTCAATCTTTTTATATTTTTAGAAGTAAATTGTTGAATAATGTTTGTGGTATAGAGAATATTCTCCTTTTGTAGAGCGAAATGTTTGGCCAGTAATTGAGATTTGAAGGGAAACGCTTATTCCTTTTATATATACAAGAATGGTTTATTAGATTTCAATCCATCAATTGAACACATCTCCATCATCTCATGCACCAAAATTTCACATATTCACCCATCAAAAATACACAATTCTATTTCTTTTTCTCATAATTATTGCAAATTATTAACCCATCCCTAGTTATATATTTTTTATTTTTCAAGCATTCGCTGTAATATTAATATCAATGATTTAACTCAAATTAATCTCAAATACACTAACTAAATTAATGTAAAGAAATCTACAATGTAAAATTTAGAGGCAGATTATATTTAAATTTACATGTTATTCAATTATATTGAAACTGAATAGAATGAAATAGTAAAAAGTCATTTACAAAAATACAAAATAAAGTCTCCCTCATACTCCCAAAAAAACTATTCTATACATTATGGATGCAATTTACCAACAAAATTTAATCAATTTTTAAACAAAAATAATTCTTGAAAATTTTAATCTACTTGTTTCCAAATCAAATATTACAAAAGTAAATCAAAATTACATTACCATAATTAAATTAAATCACAACACCATTAAGAAAAATTAAAGAGGATTTAGGCAAGTCAGGTATATGAATGGATTGCCTCAAGATTTTGAATTCAGAAAGGAAATTTCCTTTCATACATCTAATTGAATCATCATCCTTGCCTTTTCTTTTCTTCCTCGTTCAAGATACAATAAATAAATAAACAAAACAAAAAAACTAATAAAAAACAAAATTATTCAAATGTTTCCCACCAGATACAGAGGCACTGATACATAACCCAACCAAAGAAGATGAAGTCCAATTAGTTGAATCTGAAAAGACAAATTGAGAAATAAATCCCAATTGCCATAGAAATCAACAAAAATGGAAAATCACACTCCAGTGGAATACAGAGGGTTCAATGAATCCTGATAAGAAGAGAAAGGTGGAAAAAGAGGACTCAAAGGGAAACCCTAAAGAGAAACCTCAAAGCGTGTTGATATGGCGCTGCTATGACTCGACACGCTTCCATGGAGAAATTTGGAAGGCGATCTTAAGGGCAGCGCTTATAGAAATAGATTCAGCAACCAATTATATTATCACCAAATAGAAACAAAAACAAAATGAAAATGCAGTCTGAAACAAGAGAAACAAAAGAATGAAGGTAAAACCCTAGTTGTTGCAGAAACGAAACGAGGGTATATATAGTGTCATGGATATTTTGAAAGACCAAATTACCCTTATCGGGCTTTTGTATATCATGGTTCGGCTACCTGGTAAGGCCTTTTGCACTATATGGGCTGCAACTAATTTCAGTTTTCAGTTCCGCATAGGAGATTGCTTTTTACTTATTTTTTTCGCCTAACTTTAATCAATTTTAAAAAAAAAAACTAAATGGGAAATTTGTTTTAAAAAAATTAAGATCAAATTTAAAATTTTAGGAGTTTATTTAATACAATAAATATCTTTTAAAATATTCTAATTTAACATATTTGATAAATTAATCTTAGAGCATTAAAATTAAAATTTTAATACATTTCGAAATCTGGTTTTGCTTTATATTAAATGCTCGTTTGGAACTCAATTTCAGGAGATCCATCGTAATCAAAATATGATTTCAAGAATAAAAATTTTAAATATATATTTAAAACATTTTGTTTAAAATAAAAAGGAATGCATATGTAAAAAAATATAAAAAAGCTAGATATTAAAATATTAAACTTGTTTCAAGTTGTGCCCATATATTTTCTTATCTTACAGTGTCGTTTCTTTTTCTTTTCAGTCCTAGTCATGGACTTTTTTTTCCAGCACCCCCATAATGTTTTGGTGCACCCCGATAAACTTCAAAATGAAGTAATGACTTCCAAATTTTGTTTAGGAAAATTTTTCACAATAAGTTTTCTGAAATTTCTGGAACATAATCTTTTACATAAAATTCTCAGAATGTGAATTTCAAAATAGGATTTTCAGAATGAAATTTCTTTAATAAATTTCTAGAATAAGCTTTCCAAAATGCGTGAAATGTATATAACTAAATTTTTGGAATAAAAAGGAGTACCTCAGTCTCTTTAATCAGTACAGGGTGCAGTTAGTAATAACAGGATGCAGGAAACAAAAAGGCCGAGTCACGATATCCTTCAAGTTCTGCCTAAGAAAGTTTGCCCAATAATTGTCTCTGGGCTAAAAAAAATTCTCCCTGATGTCGAATGCTTTTGAAAAAAAAAAATGAGAAGATCTACCATATTCTTATAGGTTTGTTATATTTTAATTTAGAATCGACTGAAATATTTGTTATTTAAATTTAAATTTATAATTATTTAATTTTAAAAACTGACTATTATTTTAAAATTACCACAAGACAAGGATTAGAGTTTGAAAAAAAAAGAATAATTCAATTCAATAAAAATATATATATAAATAGCACATTTCAGCATATAAATAGTAATATATGGTTGGGAAGAATTGAAATAGTTTTAAAACAATGATCTAATATTCAATTTGAAAATATAGTCTTTTTAATTAATTTGAGACCAATTTAAAATAGACAAGCTCTTTTAACTAAAAAAGTGACGACATGATCCATAATGTAAAAATCATTGGAAAAATAAGACTGGAAAGTTTGAAAACGGTTAATTTTGTAAGCGTGACGTAACAATGCTAAAAATGGGTATAGAAGACTTGGAAATGAAATTAGGATGAAATGCAAGGTAAATTAAGTAGCAATTAAAATTGGAGGTATCAATTTCATTGAATGACTAGAATTGATGTTCTGTAGTAAAATCCATTGACCAAAAAGAAGCATATAGATTGTGGTTGATTGAGTCCATTAATCATAAAAAAATAAATAAAAGGTCAAATTGTTTTCGACCACTAAATGGTATAACTTGTCGCGGAAGAAAAAAAGTTATTGTCAATCCATATTTGAGAGGGACTCATTCTCACCTTCCAAAAAGAAAATGCATGTACGTTTTCGGTGTGAAATTATAATATAAAGATTAAAATTAAACTTTCCTAATTTTATGGAAAAAATGTATATTTCAAGTAATACTGTTATTTCTGAAAACGACGATCTCGATTTATTACCTGATAGTGAAAAACGTGCTACTTTTATTACGTCACTTTATTCCTTTCGATGCGCTCCGACCAAAATTTATTATGGAATGTTTTTCTTCAAGTAAAAATTTAATTAAATAATGATATTATGATTCTTATTTTTTTAATTTTATTTGTTATATTATTTTTGTGATTTAGTGTAGGTTATTGAAAGAATTAATGATCCTATTAAGTTAAAGAATAAAGAACTAGAATTATAATATAAATTTTCAACTTTAATATCTCTCGTAATATTAATTTTGATTTTTTCTTTCTACAAGTGATGTCTTCATCGTGTACCTTGTAGAGCTTCATACATACCACGGGTGTTAAAGTGAGCCAACCCAGCTCACACTAGTTGGCTCACTACGGATTGAGTTAAAAAATGTTAAGTTCAATCCATTTCACTTTTTTTGTGAGTCAAAAATTTTACAACCCGATCCGATCCATCGCAAGTTGATGGGTTAGTGGGTTGACTTACTTACGAATTTTTTTCTTTTTGCAATTTATTTTATATATTTATTACATTATAATGAAATTGAATTGAATCAATTTATTTTTAATAATAGTGGAATTAAAGTGTTTACATAATTATCGAAATATTATTATAAAGATAGTAGTTAAAGATTAAAATATTAACGTATATAACTTTGCAAAGAAATAAATCAAACATTCAAACTATTTAAATATTATAAAACAACATTCTAGTATTTAAAAATATTAAATTATGAACCTATATAATTTGATGTAGTAAACAATTATAACAAAAAAAAAACAAAAATTTCCAGTGAGTTAAGTAAGTATTTTTACCTTTAACTCGGTTCAAATCCCTTTTGACCTATGAACTAAGTGAGTTCGGTTTACAAATTGAAACTCATTTTTACGTCTCTAATATAGACTACAACTGAATTTATAGATCCACTGTGTTGAATATATAACAAGATATATAACATCAAGACCTACATTTTTCTAATTATTATACCATACATAAATAAGAATGTAATAACTCTTTTTTCTTTTCACTAATAATTGTATTCTCGTACATTCTCCCTTATTAATGCTCAATATAGGTATAAAAACACTATAATTCTCTTAATAAATAAAATAATAATTTGTTCTTGTTAGGATTGACTATACAATATTACTGACTACATCATATACAAGTATTTTTTCTTCAATGAAATTTAGGTTTATCTTTTGGTAAATAACTAACAAATTAGTATCAACTTTCACATCTAACTCTCAAAAAATTATAATTCATGAAACATAAACAAATTATACCTATTATGATAAAAATATAAATAAATACACGAAGTTAAAACAAACAACTTATATTACGAATTAAAGCTAAAATAACTAACTTAGTAATGCAATGATTTCCTTCATGAAAAAATATAAAAAACTTTCAAGTATAGAAACTTACTAGAAAATGCAAATATCGACGTCATCTTCCTGTAAGATTATAAAAAACCACTCATTGATCTAAAAAATCATAATACACTAAAGAAAAAATGCTCTCGAATCAAAAATTTTGAAAGTCCTATTTCAAAACATGTTTAAAAGCATAAATAATTTTCCATAATAAACTCAATATAAATAAAAGTTTACATCCAAAAAAAAGTTTATCACTTTTTGTTTGTGTGTGTTTTTACTTGTAAAATTTTAGAAGAGAAAAATATGAGAAAAAAAAATTAACTTAATTTATGCATGACTTTTTAAAAAAAAATATATATGATTTTATTTTTAAATTAACTCAAAAAAGCTCACAGCAATAATTACATTTTTTTAAGGCCTACAGGGGAAGTTTCTAAAAAATTACATTTACCATAGAACCTGAGTATTGAAATTCATATGCTAGGTAAATTATATATATTCCAAAGGGTTGACATGTTAGGTGACTATAACAATTTTAAATTCGTGTTGAAAACAAGGAAGACACGTATATTTGTCTTGTTTCACACTACTAAACAATTTAGTCACACACCAATGCATGGCTTCCCACTCAAAACCAAAGGATGAAGTCAGTGTCACCTATATAAGGACAACACAACACAAGAGTTTCTAAGTCAATTTGTCAACCCAAGTCATTAATAATTTCGTACAAGAAATGCCATCGTCCACCACAATGACCAAACCCGTTATCAAGTTTTCTATTTTTATTTATTTTTTTCATTTCTTTCCATCTCGTCGTGGAAATATATATATTAAAAAAAATGTAAACTTAAAATATAAATAACAAATAAAGCAATAACAACAATTTATTTATCATTACATATTAACTACTGTAATATTATTTTGTATTAATCATAAAACCTTATACATAAAAATAAATACAATAACGGAAACAAATAATTATCACATTACTTGGCTAAAAAAATTAAACCTCACAATTTCAAAATATAAAATATTCATATAATAAAAAATAAATAAAAGTGCGTAAAATATAAAAGAATTTAAACTTAATGAAAATAATAATACTACTACTAATAATATAGTTAATAAAACTTAATAAGATGAATTGAAAATTGGCACTAAACTAGTTAATTAATAAATACTCGTATAACATAATATGTAGCGATAAATGGGGTATTATTTTATCAATTTATCAAATATTTTAGTACAGCATCATATGATAATTGTTTTAATATGATATATGATATTTCCTTCTCAAGTAAGTATTAATATATTAGGAATCATTTATTTATTTTTTAATTTTCAAATATAAATGCTTAAAGTTAAGTTATCATGTTATTATAATGTTATCCAAGAAAAATAAGATGGCTCAGTGGTAGAGTGAAAAGGAAGAGAGAAAAGTTATGAGTTTAATTTTTTTGTTTAATATTTGAGAGATATAAGATAGTTTCATGGGCTTGGAAGGAAAGATGAGAGATGTGGTCTTTCTCAACTAAAATATTTAATTATATTTTAAGTTTTTGATAAATTTAATAATTTTCGATTGTATCTGTAATAAATCTCTATAGTCCATTGAGTATTCTATAAATATGTAAATTTTTCAATTAAATGATTACCTTTAACTTCATTTACTTACTTAGTTATATGATTATTATATTGTTATACCTTCCTCAATTGTTCTCGTATAATTTTTTATTAAAATTTTATAAATTATATATTTGTAATTTATGATTTGATAATTTTAAAATTTTAAAATTTATAATAAAATTATAAAAATAATAAAATTAAATGTGACAACAAATCTATTAAGAAATAGATTTTAAATCTAACTCAATTTCACAAAACTGGTTTTGCAATGTGAGATTTGTATCCACTTGTATAATATGGATTTTTTTTTATTTCTAGTCGAACCATGACTCTGATACTATATTAGAAAATTAATTTTAAGTCTAACTCAACGTCATAAAATCGACTTGTAAAGTAAAATTTGTACCCATTTATACAATATAAAATTGTATTATCTATAGTCAATGTAGAATTTTCAACAAAATCAACAAGTGACATGTACTAACCATGTCAATCACTTAATAGTTATATCTTTAAGTTAAAAAAAAAAGTTAATCGTGAAGATTCAATCGGAAAATTTAAATTTATTACTCAATAGACAAAAAAAATGAAAATTAAATTAAAAATTCTCAAATTTATTAATTGATTGAAACATAATTAAACGAAAAAGTAAATTACAATAAAAAAAATCATGCACGATATAAATGTATTTTGATCAACTCAATAATGAAGGTATGAAATTGTTTATACTTTATTGTTTCTTTTTAAATGAATATTGCTAACTTATTTATTTTATTCCTTTTTGGTGAAGGGATACCTGCCTTTAACGAGAATAAATTATTGTTATATTTAATCTTTCTTTAAAGTGTGTTTTATCTTTCTCATTTTTTTATCTCTTTTGTTCTGTATATTTGATAAGATAATTCTTTATTATGATTTTTAGTATATTTAGGTAAAAAAATTTAAAATGTAAAAGTAGAGAAAAGCAATTTTATGCTCTTTTTAGATAAGTCGAAGTTGTTTGTATAAAAATATAGATACAGTATAATCACGTTTAATTAAAAGGATATTTTTTAAGAGGAAGCAAATATATTAACTTCTATTTATATAAGAATCACACAAAAAGAACAAGTCAATTTTGAATGATAATAATTATTTGTATCAGAAACAAACAAATTATTATCAGGACACTATTTCGTTTGAAGTATTGATGGGCACTGAATGCGTGCATCCGCTTGAAAAAATCATGCGTGAATATGATATTATTTTCAACTTTATTTAAATGTTTCACATGTTTAGTATTGAAATATAGTTTGTTGATATTACTTTTTAAATAAAATATTATTATAATTTCTACATCTCAATTTTGTTAACATCTTAAAAATTATTTATTATCACATAAAAAATTATTAGAATAAAAAGATAAATCTAAAATATGAAATATCATATCAATTAGATGATAAAAAATTATATTTTACTATTTGGTTATGACATGTTTCATTTAATTTTACTCATATCATCTCTCTAAAAGAGCTTTTAATTAATTTTAATTCTAAGCATTCTCATCACAAGGTTGTTCAAAGATTTGTTTAAATATCATTAATGAAGAAATCTTTTTGATTGAGATTCATAGTTATCCAAAGTAATTATGTTAAAATCTTTTATTTTCAAAAAAAGCTACACGCAATAAATAATTAATAGGGATTAACGTTCTGGTTGGGACTAAAATTTTTGATGGGTATACGTTTTTATTTGTCAACAAAAGCAAAATATCATTGAAATAACTATTTTTTACTTTAAAATATAAAATAATTTAAGAAAGATTAAAAAAAAAGTTTTTTTTAATAGATAGTAATAAGGTAGTTTAAGTGAGAATGAGCATCCACTTTTTCGATGCAACTAAAGTAAGCTGGCAAGGTTTCACATTAACACCTCAAATAATATCGATTTCGTATTTTAAAATTTAGGTTCAAAATTAATTTCAATTTTTTTTAAGTGACGCATCACATGATGTCAATCACAACGAATGAATGTAAAACTAGTTAAATTTTATAAAATGAAGTGCCATCAGAGGAAAATTTATTTTTGATAGAATGATCATAATTGCAGATTAAATTGTGACTCTAATATAAACTCTAACTAAATCAATTAAATTTTTAAAAATCATTGAGTGTTTTTTTTATTACAGTTTTAAAATACTTTCTCAATAATAAAATCACAGCAACAACAAAAAAAAAGATTTTGAATTAAGTAAATAAATCATTTTCATAAGCATAATTGACGTCGCAATTACCGGCCCCAACCGCACGATGGCGTGATGAAGTAAATTACAGCCATGCCCAAGTAATTAAGATAATTATGTTATTAAATAGAGTAAATGATATTTAAATTTTTCAACGTTTTCAAATTATACTTAATATGAAAACATTACATTAATATTTATATATACATTATATACATATAGTCCTCAAGTATTTATAAACCATTACATTTACATTCCTACACAGGTTAACGATCAAAAATAAATAAATCAAGGATGTTTCTTTTAATAGATATTGTTTTGAATTCAAAAGCTTTTTATTTAATATGTTGCAACATTACTCTTTATTTCTTTCCAGTCTTATAATATTTTTACGAAGAAATTAACAAATATTAAACAGAATATCCGTAATGCATTTAGTTTATATTTATATCCGTAATGCATTAACAAAAATCGGAACATAATAAAATAAGTTGTAACAAAAATATGAAATAATACGAATTTAAATATACAATAAATTATATATGTTTCAACTATCTTAAATTTTGAAAAAACAGTAAATATTATTTAAAGTTATATTAGATATTCATCTTGTCTAGTATATTATTAGTATTTTAAGACTAAAGTAATCTGTAAAATGGTAAGATACAATTATTCACGTGAAAAAAAAAATTAAAATTTATAAAGATGGACGTCAATTAGGATAACTATAAGAAAATAAAAAATAAATTATTTATAAATAATTATGAAAATAAGAGGAATATATAAAACATTATACCATTTAAAATAACAATAAAAATAGGATTCGTTTGTTGTACTGTCTAAATTCTTAATTGTGAAATAAATTACTATGCATTATTTTCTAATGTTAATTTATAAAAGTATACAAGCTTTTAATGATACAATTTTAATGTTTGTGAGCAGAAAAATCAAACCAAAATTATAACTTTGGATAAATATTTTTAATGTTTGAAAGTGAAGAACATGCTTAAATCACTCACGATAACTTAGGGTAAGTTTTTTTTCGTCCCTTCTGCTGTTCTCAAATTCTCTTTTGTGCCTTTTGCTCATATGTGAGATGATTTAACATGCATGTGACATTTTATGGAAAAATATAATTATATGTTCATTTCATTATGATGTTTTTATTATTTTCGAGATTTTCATTGATGATTCTTGAATTTGTAATTCTCTTCAAAGTCTATTGCCTTAAGGAGAAAAATAACTCCCAAATTTGGATTAATTTTTCAATATTATTCTTTTGCCATGCTTTCAAAATATATTAATTTTAAAATTTTAAAATATATTAAAGTTATCTTTAAAATATGAAAACAATGTGTTTTTAATACTCACTAAAGAAAAACACAAAAAATTCAGTAGAAAAAACTAGACTTATAACTCCTGTAAGAGAAATTAAGATTAATATTAATTATATTATTTAAAAAGTATGTCATTTTGTATATTCTTAGTTGTTAGTAGGTCTTTGAGTTTGAAAATCTGTCTTACATGTTAAAATTACACTTTTTTTTTTATCAAAGTTGAAATTTGATATTTGAGATATGATTATGATCAAGTACATGCATGTATTAATTGAAACGTTGAAATTTGGTTTTAATTTGAATTGAAAATTGTAGTTTGATTTGTTAATTTTCCATATTCATTAAATAGACCGAATATAAGGAGCATAAGTAATTAATTATACTATTTTGATCTGAGTGAAATAGAGACTGTATTCAATAATTTGAATACCCAACAAAATTTAGAAAAAAAAACTTTTCTTTAAAGAATCAATTTAATAAAATTCTGAAAAAGAACTTAGTTTAATTATTTCAAAAAAACTTTATGTTGTTTTAATATTCATGTACATATATATTCTTAAAGTTATATTATATCATTTTAAATTTTTTGTTGAATAAAAAATGAATATTTAACTCCTTTTACAACTAGTATAAACAGTTTTCATTAATAACTTTTCTGTTACATCCCACAAAGTCATCAATGACATGTTTTTTTAAACCTTAACTTTCGTTATTATTAAAAAGTAATGCTTATTTTTTTTATTTTATTTTAGAACTAATTATATTTTTACTACTTGAACTTAATAAAATTAAAAATAAATTCTATCCAAAATTTAGACATATTTTAATTTTAAAACAATAAAAATAAATAATATTTAAGTGGATAATATATCAAATCGTATAAATAATTTAAATATCAGTAAAAAATACATTAAAAAAAATAATTTTTTAACATAATTAAATCAAAATAACTGAATTTGAAAAAAAAATCATTTAATTGTAAATTTTGAAAATGAAAATATACCAAAAGAAAAAAATTCAATATGGCGTCAATGATTTAACTTTTAATTTTATTGTTTTCTTTTCTTCAGCGATTTCTTTTCATATATCTTTCCGCTTGTTTCTCATCTTCGTATTTATTATAAGTAAAAAGTTTGTTTACACTCTTTCTAGAAAGTACATTCATTTTAACACTAATACTATATATATATATATATATATATATTACACTTTTAAATTAAAAAAATAAATATAATTAAAATATTTTTATTTTTAATGTGAAATGAATGTAATTTTGGGTGTCAAATATCTCCACTCTTTGTTAAAATATCCTAAAATTACTGATACCGGAGAGGACAAAACAAATATTAATATATTAAATGAACCATAAAAGAAAAGAAAAAAATGGAGAATTTTGGAAAGGGAACGTACGGAGGCATAATTATGCCAACGACGGTGTAAGCGCGTGGATTGGAAATTTCGTGGCAACTTAGCCTAAGTACGCCATCTCCTTTTCTTCTCCTTTTCACTCGGATGCAATTTTGTCTTTTACTATCACCTTTGCCTAACTTTCTCAGTCATTGATTCCGAGGTCGCGTGCTTTAATTTTAATATATAAAAATACGTAAAACCAACAAAAATATCAACACTATTTTTTAAAAATAATAAATAAATCCCATGTACAAAAATTTAAATTTCTATATAATAAAAAAAATATAACATTTTTCTAAAGTTAACAGAGTTAATATTCTTGTAGACTTCTCACATTTTGTGGTCCTGCACCATGTTACTCAGAGTACCTCCTTGTTGATTCCCTGAAATCGCTAGTAGTATTTGTTCATCTCTATCTATATATAACAACACCACGAGGTGTAGTGCTTGAGAATTGGTCTACACCTATAACGAAGAAAACAAAAAATATCGGTGAGAGAGAGTAAAAGTGTCTGAGCAAGTGATCGAAGATGGAAATTATGCCACCAGGTTATCGTTTCTACCCCACAGAAGAAGAGCTGATTTCGTTCTATCTTCATAATAAACTCGAAGGAGAAAGAGAGGACATGAATCGTGTGATTCCGGTGGTTGATATCTACGACTACAACCCCTCCCAACTCCCACGTAAAATTCTTATTTCTCTTTTCTTTTCATTTTTCATCAACATTCTACACTATTCCAGTGGGTTTCCTCTATCAAACATTGTTTTCACATGTACAATTGTGAATTGATTCTCAATATTTTATGATATTAACCTTCCGGGTCAAACATGTATATGTAATCGGTCATAAAATATTAATACTTTTTTTGTGTTAAATTGTGGTGTTGGGGTGTGCAGAAATCTCTGGAGAGGCGAGTCTGAGAGACACGGAACAATGGTTCTTTTTCATTCCGAGGCAAGAGAGCGAAGCTCGAGGAGGAAGACCAAAACGTCTCACGACCACAGGGTACTGGAAAGCAACAGGGTCTCCGAATCATGTTTATTCTTCGGATAATCGAATCATAGGCATTAAAAGGACTATGGTTTTCTACAGTGGAAGAGCTCCAAACGGAGCCAAAACCGATTGGAAGATGAACGAGTATACCGCCATCAAAGGTGAACAACCATCACAGGTGAACCATCATCCTCTTTAGGGTTCTTAGATCAACCATTGACTCAGAAAATTTTGGTTTCAATTGTATAGTATATACATTGCATGAAATTTTATGTGCTATACGTACATGATATTTAGTGGCAGTTGACTAATCTTTTCATTGCGTTGTACTTGTTAATCAGTTGCAGTTAAGGAAGGAATTCAGTTTATGCAGAGTGTACAAAAAATCGAAGTGTTTGCGTGCATTTGATAGAAGACCACCACCGAGGAGGAACACGGTGAGGCATTCGATTGCTGAAAATGGTGAAGAGCAAGAAAAGGGTTCGACCTCAACGTGTTATGATTATCATCAGCATCAAATGTTGGAGAGAAGTGCAACATGTTCGCCGGAGAGTTCTTCCTCCGGAGACCTTGACCATGACCGACCCATCCTGCACGGCGAGGGAGGAACGCAAATGGATGTCGACAATGACAACGACAACGACCCTTTTTTGGATTGGGAGAGAGTGGATTTGTTCTTGGGATCCGAATCATGAAGGGTTTTTCAATTGTGTGTGCGATCTATCTAGTATCTATGCCTTGCTGCTACAACAAAGTTGACTCAGCTACAACAAAAAAGGCTTGTTTATGTTAATTATTACAAATGTTGCAGAACCACTACTTTATTTTTATTTTTTTTACGTTCTTGTTGCTTTTTCTGTATAGATGTGTAGTGACTAATTTAAACTGTCACAAACTCTTCGTTCTGTGATCAATCGAACCATCTCTTCATCATGCAAATCTTCAGAAATGTGTTACTGTTTTTTATAGCAGAAATTTAATGTTACTAGATCCTTAGTTAAAAAGAGGGGTGTTCTTCACTGCTCGAAACTAAATGCGTCATATTCTGAGTTTAAAAATAGATTGCCTTAGTTTATATCCATTTCTAGGATCAGATGAGATTAATGTTACGACAACAAAAAAACATTATCACTTTTACTTTAATGTTCCTTTGATCTTGTCTGTATGTTTCGTATGCGAATCATTGTAGGACGTTTGTATATTTCATATGCGAATCATTATTGTAGGACAAAAACATGGAATGAATTCGGATTAATTCAAAACAATTGTTTCACTGTAGTTGTGTAGTTATAAATTTAAATTTTAGATATATAAATTTATATTAATTAATAAATATGAAAAGAAAGACTTTAATTATTTCTAATAATTTTTTCTCGAGAAAATTCGTCACATAAATAATACTTATAGTTTGTATCAAACAAAAACTGAAGTAAAAAGAAAAACCTTATTATAAATTTCATTTTATGGCTCACGATTTCAAACTCTAAATCTGACAATGATACTTACATGTATTTACAGCATTCTTTTATTTATTAATCGAGCAAATATAAAACATTTGTATTATTTCAATGTACTAAGACCTTACCCTTTTATTTAAACTTATTTTATACAAGTTTTAATAGGATTAATATAAAGATTCTCATGAACAATGATGTGATTTACTTATATAATGTAATTTAATATACAAACGAGACATTCACCGACCAACGTATTAATAACAATAAAAAGTTATAAGAAAATAATTTTATAATAATTAATTTTAGTGACAAAAAATTGTTAATCATTAACGAATTTATAAAATAAAAAATTATTGGTTTCTAAAATATTTTTTATTATGAATAAACCATTATAATTAATTTATAAATTGGTTTCTAAAATTTAGTTGCAAAAATTTTAATTATCAAAAAAATTTGTCACTAAACATTATCTATCAAAGTTTATTATGCTATCAAAAGAATTATTTTTTAAATTAGTCTTTAATTAATTAATGATTAATTTAACAATTAATTGTAATTTTTTATTCATAATATTAACTATTTTAATGATTAATGATTTTTTATTTATTGATCAGTATTTTCTTGTAATGAAATTAGTGATTAATACAACGTATGATAATTTAGTACGAAGAATGAGATTTCATAAAATGGTCTACTTCTTTGCATTTTTATTTGAAATAAATAAAATCTAAATCGAAATAAAAAAATAAAGGTTGCAATGATGATATACGCTGATGAAATGATTCTGTTCCAAAATTATTTGTGCAGTAGTTTAGCATTTCATTTTCAGATTTATAATAAAAAGTTATTTTATTGATTAATGTGTACTTAATTAGATTTCTTTCCAAGTCTATAACATAAGTTTTTTTTTCCTTTCCATTATAATAAGTCAAATACATGCATAAAAAAGGAGAATGCAACAAAAGTATTTTGGCAAGTTTTAGTGTCCTCTCTCTGCAAATTGTAAAATCTTATTGATTATTTAATAACATATTATCAAATAAATAGAAAAGTTTGATTCTAATTAAAATGCGAATTTCTTTATAAAAAAAAGTTATTTCTAGGAAATATACATACCTTAAGAAAGTAGTACCTCAGGGTTTTATATGTCTTAAGGTTGAAAATAAATTAATATTCTTAACAAGGTATATAATTTGAAATGGATAACTAAGGTAATTACTTATATTTTATGATTTCGTATGCATCTATGTTAAATTTATGACTGGCAGCGAAAGGACCTATTGATTTATAAATTGAAATAATTAGCATTTCTTTATTAGAGTAACATATCCATACTACGTTTTCCCAGTTTTTACTTTTAATTCCTTGTTTGATTTATATCGTGAATTCATTTAGGCCCCTATGGTTGAACAAAGTTTTAACAATCATGATTACAAGTTAACTTTTGTACCTTTTGTTTTGTTTTTCAAAATATTATTTTCATTAACATCATCATAACCACGTTAAATGCATCAGATTTGTGTACTACGTAGTTCTTTCCGAAGCATCTGTGGAAGTGTTTTATAGCTGTTTTGACAAGACCAGTAACAGTAACATGTGAATAGAAGAAAAAATGGAGCATATTAATGGACATGTCACATAGGTACTGACCCAGAGGCTCAACTCCTTCCACTATAAGTCTTTAAAAGGAAATTCTTAAAATATTTTTTAGAAGCTATAATGCATTGACTTCCCTAAAAAAACGTCATTAGTGGTCCTTGGTGCAACTCAAAACCCTAATTCCTAATTCCTAACTCCACTTCACCATAAATCAAGTAAATCACCTTATGGACCACCGGTCTTAAATGCATTGGGGACACTTACGCACGATCACAATTAGAAATCGTAAAAATAACTAACTTAGATAAATATTCGTGGATAAAATCTTATTTTTTAAATATATCGATGTGATATTATATTATCTATATTTGTATGTGTTTATTATCGAGGAGATTACTGAATAGAATAAAAACATATTTATAATATAAGTAAGAAAATTTCATTGTATATGCAACACGGACTCATCTGTCATAGCCTTTTATATATATATATATATATATATATATATATATATATGTGTGTGTAGTTTGGATAGGAATCAAAGTGAAAGGACAACATAGAGAACATGACATTCATGCATTAACGCGTTACGCTTTGAATATTTGATCATTGATTGATAACGAACAATAAAGAGCTGCAAGAAAATAGTACAGACGAATATATATCATAGATAAAACAATCGCTTTGGATGAATTTCTGAGTAGTTACATACTGTTTCTGTATCTATCTGTAGAAATTAAGTGTTGACTTAAAGACCTAGTTGACTCACCCCACCAACAAGGATGATTCTTCATTTGTTGCAGAAGAACGATCTCTCATATTAACCATCGAAGAAGTTAAAGAAATGTAAAATACTTGGCCTACAAATGTAAAACAAGTTTAGGGTCTGGGGCTTATGATAATCAAAAGAGTCATCCTTTTCTTTTTATAAGAGTCCATTTTTTAAGGTTGTGCAAATTATATTCCTTAAATATCATGTTTTTCGTATGTACCAATTTAACTACAAGAAAAATTAATATTATCGTGAGTCAAATCTATCGGTAATGTTCACTACAAAAAAAATTAAAATTACCGACGAAATTTTACTGATAAATATATTTTTGTCGATAAATTTGAATTACCGACGAATTTTACTAACAGAAAAATTCGTCGGTAACATAGATTTCATTTATCGACAAAAAAATTCGTCGATAAAAGAAGTGAGAAATTTCCTGCCCAAAATTGAATTATCGACGAATTTACCGACGAAAAAATTCGTCGGTAAAAGAAGAGAGAAATTTCTCTCCCAAAATTTAAATAATCGACGGATTTTTTCGTCGGTAAATTCGTCAGTACTTACATGACTCAAAATTTGTCAGTAAAATCTGTCGATAATTTTATTTTATTTTAACAACGGATTTATCCGTTGGTAAAAGAAGAGAGAATTTTCCCGCTAAAATCTCACTTTATAAGAAGACGAGAAAAGGAAGAAAAGAAGAAAACGAACGAGAAGAAGACGAAGAAGAAGAGAAGAAGGAGAAGAAAAAGAAGAATAAGAAGGAGAAGAAGGAGAAGGAGGAGAAGAAGGAGGAGAAGAAGAAGAAGGAGGAGAAGAGGAAGAAGAAGAAGAAGAAGAGGAAGAAGGAGAATAAGAAGAGGAAGGAGGTGAAGAAGAAGAAGAAGAAGACGGCGGCGACGTCGACGACGTCGGTGGTGGTGGCAGTGACAACGACGACAACCATAGAGAAAAAAGGAAAAAAAATTGAAAGAGGGAGGAGGAAGAAGATGAACACTGCAACAAATTTACTGACGAATTTTTTGGTAATTACCGACAAATTTTTCGGTCGGTAATTACAGACGGATTTTTCGTCGGTAATTATCGACAAATTTACGGACGGATTTTTTCGTCAGTAATTATAGACAAATACACCGACGAATTTTTTGTAGATAATTATCGACGGAACATGATTTCCGTCGGTAAAATTTTACCGACAAGCATTTTACTGATGGATTTTTGACCATCGATAATGTTGATTTAGCGACGAATTTTTACCATTACCCGCGGATTTTGATCGTCAGTAATATCGATTTTTGTTGTAGTGATTTAAAATCTGTTGATAAGCTAATATTATCGATAGATTATCTACATTCGTTAGTAAAACTCTTGTCGATATATTTTTCCGACAAAAATTATGTTCCGTCAATAATTATTTACGAAAAAAATTGTCTATAAAATTCGTCGATAATTACTGACGAAAAAATTCAACGGTAATTGTTGACCAAAAAATTTGTTGGTAACTACAAACCGAAAAATCTGTTGATAAAGAGCGCGCACCAGCTGGGCCAAATTTCGATCGAGGTCAACTTGATAAAATTTGGCCTAATTCAGCCATATTTTGTATAGGGTCACGCCAACTCAATCAAATACGACTAAATTTGGACTAGTCCGTCTCAACCTTTAGCCTAACCTAACCAAAAATAAAAACTAAAAATTTGGATTAGATATTTTGGATTATCCATTTTGAAAATCTAGATTTAGAGTATGGATATACAATCCATAAAATATATAAAATGTAGATCAGATTGATATCCAAATCCAATAAAATGGATTAGATATTTAATAAATGAATATTAAATGGATTGGATCATAGCAAATATGGATTGGATCATGAAAATTAGATTTTTTGCTCATTCTTAGTTTAACTTGTCAGATCATCATCCTCTGCTTCCTTCCGCTCAATTAAGAGTTCAATAAATATAAATTATTGTTATTATCCTCATAATTTTTATTTTTATGTGTTAAATAAACATTAATTATTACTTTTACCCTCATATTTTTATTCTTTCACTTTTGTATGTATTTAATCTCTTTTTATTAGTACATTTTTTTTACAAGAATATAATTTAAATTTGTTAGTACAAATTTATGGATACATTAACAATTCTTTTATTAAACTTATAAAATTTGCAATTAAATTGTAAGGTTTAAAGTTTATGAATATAAATTTCAAGGTTTAGTGTTTAAGGACGTCGCACATCGCAGGTCGCACGTCGCACGTCTCTCATGTCTCACGTTTCACATCCCACGTCCCACATTCGACGTTTCATGCCTAACAACCCACGTCCCACGTTCTAGGTCCAACAACCCACGTCCCATGTCCCACGTCTCACGTTTCACGTCCATCGTCCCACGTACCACGTCCCACGTCTCTCATGTCTCACGTCTCACGTGTCATTTCTCACGTTTCTCACGTCCTACGTGTCATTTCTCACGTCTCACGTCTCACGTTCCACGTTCCACGTCCCACGTCCCATGTTACATGTTTCACGTCCCACGTTTCAAGTCTCACGTCTCACGTCTCACGTTTCATGTCTCACGTCTCTCACCCCTCACGTCTCATGTTTCACGTTTCGCGTCTCACGTCCCAAGCATCATGTCTCATGTCTCATGTTCCACGTCTCACGTTCCACGTCTCAAATTTCATATTCCACGTTTCACGTCACACGTTTTACGTCTCATGTCTCTCGTCTCACGTCTCATGTCTCTCGGCTTACGTCGCATGTCCCACGTCGTCTTAGGTCTCACGTTCCACGTCGTCTCACGTTTCACGTTTCACGTCCCACGTCCCACGTCACACGTTGCAGGTCTCTCATGTCTCACGTCTCTCACGTCTCACATTGTCTCATGTCTCACGTCTCACGTCTCACGTCTCATGTCTCATGTTCTACGTCTCATGTTCCACGTTTCACGTCCCACGTATGACGTCTAACGTCCCACGTCCAACGTTTCACGTTTCATGTCTCATGTCTCACGTCCCATGTCCCCCATCTCACGTTCTGCGTCCTATGTCCCATGTCCCATGTACCACGTCTCAAGTCTCAAGTCTCATGTCTCACGTTTCACGACCCACGTTCCAGGTCTCAAGTCTCACGTCTCACGTCTCATGTTTCACGTCTCATGTCTCACGTCTCTCATCTCATAACTCATAACTCATGTCGCATGTCTCACGTTCCACGTATCACGTCGCGCGTTCCATGTACCACGTTTCACGTTTTACGTCTCACGGCTCAGTCTCATGTCCCACGTCGTATCACGTCTCATGTTTCACGTCTCTTGTCTCACGTCCGACGTCGCACGTCTCAAGTCTCACGTTCCACGTATCATATCTCACGTCTCACGTCCTATATCTCACGTTCCACGTTTCAAGTCCCACGTCTCACATCCGACGTCTCACGTCCTATATCTCACGTTCCACGTTTCAAGTCCCACGTCTCACATCCGACGTCTCACGTCTATCGCCTCTCGTCTCACGTCTCACGTCTAACGTCTAACGTCTCACGTCTCTCGTCTCTCGTCTCACACCTCACGTCGCATGTCCTACGTCCCACATCTCACGTCTTACGTCTTACGTCTCACGTTCCACGTCGTCTCATGTCTCAAGTTTCACGTCGTCCCACGTCTCACGTCTCACGTCTCATGTCTCACGTTCGATGTCTCTTGTTGCACGTCTCTCACGTCCCACATTCCTCATCCCACGTCCCATGTCTCTCACGTCTCAAGTCTCACGTCCCACGTCCCACATATCATATCTCACGTCTCACGTCCCATGTATCATATCTCACATATCACGTTTCACGTCCCACGTCTCTCGTCTCACGGCTCACGTCGCACATCCCACGTCTCACGTTTCATGTCTTCTCATGTTTCATGTTCCACGTCGTCTCATGTCCCCTACGTCTCAAATCCCACGTCCTAAGTCTCACGTCCTACGTCCCACGTCCCACCTATCGCACTCATGTCTCACCTTCCACGTCTCACGTCCCAAGTCGCACATATCACATTATTGCACTGGAATACTTGAATCTTTCATAAAATAATGGTGTTTTTGTTTACTGGTTCCAGTAGAACTAAGGTTCTTCTTTGTTGTTTATCCTTCTTCAGATAATAGTTTCTTATTGATTGGAAGGAGGAAGAGAAAGGACATTGTTTTACCGGAAATAGGAAAGCTAACCTTATGCAACAACAGTAATTTGAAACTTTTGCAGATGTCTGCTATCATTATAAGAATGATTTTAGCAAAGTGTTTAGATGTTGGTAGACAATATTTTTTTATTGGTTTTCTGTTCTGACATTCAATATGCAAAGAGATGTGTCACAAAATTCTAATCAAGGGTGGCAAAAAATTCATTTTTTATAATCCAATCTATTTTTTCTATGAACTAATCCATTTAATATATATTTTATTAAAAATTCAATCCATTTTATTGAATATGGATATCAATCTTATATATATTTTATGAATTGGATATTCATACTCGAAATCTAGATTTTCAAAATGGATAATCCAAAATATCCAATCCAAATTTTCAGTTTATATTTTTGGTTAGGTTAGGCTAAAAGTTGAGACCGACTAGTCCAAATTTAGTCATATTTGATTGAGT
>Ga0099822_1001055_pt1 | contig 30386 bp, 16 predicted proteins | sample CowpeawhiteBW_FD_76839 | JGI IMG/M metagenome (GOLD analysis project Ga0099822, IMG submission 76839) | Root nodule microbial communities of legume samples collected from California USA - Cow pea white BW | ecosystem: Host-associated > Plants > Roots > Nodule | place: USA: California | collected... | reverse complement strand
GAAGATAAACATATATATTTATTAATAATATACACTAACTTTATATATATATATATATATATATATATATATATATATATATATATATATATATATATATATATATATATATATATATATCACAATAGATATTTTATGATAAAGTACAAAAATATACTTGACCAAAAAAGCAAGTATGTGTTTGATCATACTGAATAAATATCACAAGCAAATCGCGTCTAAGCGCGTGCCACTTTTTTAAGAATCAGTGTTTTATGTTAAGTTTTACAAACTCATTATTATTATCAGTAAGAAAAATAAAAATTGAGATCGTTCATATAAACTTCTCTTATCGTGAATTTCAACTTTTGATCTCTCCAAGAAAAACCCTACTACTCACAGAAAAATAAAAGTAGTAGGAGATGCATATATATATATATTCATGCATGAGATATATATAATGAAAATAAGTTACGTGTAAAAGATGAGTAAGCATATGTAAGTAATTGATTAATTTTACCTGGTAAGTCCCATGGTTCACACTTGTAGAGATCAACTTCTGGAATGATTTCCAACTCAATCGTTCGGCCATTGATCTTCCTTTTAAGGTAATAAGCAACGAGTTCTTCGTCGGTAGGGTGGAACCTAAAACCAGGAGGCAAAACAGGTGCCATTTGTGTATTTTTATATATACTTTGGAGCTTCTTCTTCCTCTTAACTTATCCTGAACAACTTGGAATAGAGATTATGCAGAAGCTTGAATTCCCTGGCATGCAGAAAATGAAGCGAAAAGCAACATGTTAACAGAAGAGAAGCATATGATAGAAAGATGAGAAACATAATAGAGAGAGAGAGACCTTAAGAAGGAAGAAGAAGATCCAAAGAAGAGATGGGTGGAATGTGGGGCTTGCTTGGGGTTTTGATAAAGAGGACAAAAAGAGAATTGAAGAGAGAGAAGATTCGGAGAAAAAAAAAGTTTGATGTATGGGCCCAGGGTTGTGTCATCCTTTCATCTCTTTTTCTTTTTTAACTACTTTTTATTTGTTTTTTTGATCAAATACATGGATTCCTGTTATCTTTCATATCAAGTTTATATCTACTAATTAATTAATTATGATTTTGTTTTGTTCTTCACCCATTGATCCTATGCTTCTTGGTTGTTCTTTCTTGGATTCTAAGTTTATCCACCTACATACAACTAGCTACTATAGCAGCAGCATCATGTCACCCTAGGAGTATTCCAAAGAAGGAAACTTAGAAAAAAAGACAACCTAGGACGGCTCTTCTTAACTGAACAAACGGTTCTACCTTTCACATTTCTTTCTTGCATGTCTTCAAATTATGTTAATATAATGTTTTTATTCTTTTAAAAATAACTTATCTTAAAATTACTTTTAATTAGCCTAAACCATTAGCTGATCAAAAAAGAAAATATGATAGTAAAGCTTTACTTAATTAACTTTGGGTAAATGGTAAGTATTAATATATATATATTTTTAGTATAATAAAAAAATTACAAATTTATTATATATATTTTAATTTTGTTAGTTTTATTAAAAAGAAAAAAATATAATGTTAATATGCAATTAATGTTAAAGGAGTCTTTTATTCTTTATTTTTTGTTTTGGAAAATTAAGATGTCGAATGATTCCCTTCAAGGTTAATTGCTTAGTAATGCTACATTTAAAAAAAAAAAAATACATGTGAGAATTGTTAAAATAAAAATAAGTGATCAATCATATTAACCATTAATAGAGGTCAAACAATATTAACAAAATGAAAATTATTGTATTAAGATCGTAGTTTTTTTTTTTTATTTTACTAAAAAATAAACACGTCAATACTTGTTGAACTAACCGGCTTATTATTTACCCATTAAATTTTAAATATTTTATAAATTTAGATATTTCTTATTTAGTTTTTATCTAAAAAAATTATATTTTGTTTAGATATTTTTTAACTAAATACCTTATCATGTGATTTCTTTTATCAATAAAATAGTGTGATCGTTATATTTGTCTTTTTCTTCCCAACTTCTCATTATTTCTTTATTTTTTAAACTTAGCAAACTTATCGGTGAACTCATATGCTTGAAGAGTGAAGGAATAATTTGATCATTGAGTTTGAGGAGATTAGAGAAGAAGAAAGTAATTGATGAATAAGTTGGGGGAGAGAACACAAAAATCATAAATCCTCATTCTCAACAAAAATAAAATAGTATATTGAGACAAACAACATTTTTAATTAAATTAGGATAAAAATGATTTAAGTACATATTAAGAAGTATGTTTAAGTTTAACTCATTGAAAAATATTCTTAATTTAACCTTTTTTTAGGAAGTGTATTTAAGTTTAACTCATCATTATAAAATTAATTCATAAAATGAAAAGTATTCTTAATTTAAAATTCTTTTTAAGAAGAAGACAAAGTAGTCCACTTAATTAAAATTAAAATTTGTAATTCTATCTAATTGGTGAAGAAGACTCTAATATTATATAAAAAATAAATTTTAAGTTTAATTTAATTTTATAAAATTAACTTAATAAGAATTATCTTATTTAATAAATTTTAAATTAATGATCTTCGTAATATTGCTAATTCACAATATAACAACATAAAAAAAATTAAAAGTTAATGATCATACATGGTTTCTCCAATTAGCAATATTGTATTTAAAAATAAAAATAAAGAAAAAGTAGAGAAGAAACTGGGTGTAGTTTGAGCACATGGAGAAGAAATGAATTAAAATGGAAATGGGACCCACGTGGGACCAGCTTTTGCCACGTGAACGATTAAGTAATCCACTTGGCATGGCATGATGACTTGTAAGATATCTCATGCTTTTTCCATTCTCTCTCTCTCTCATGCTTTCCCTTTCATGAATGCATCATTTGGTGCTTTTCTCCTTTATCAGTTTATGCTTTCTTTGCTTTTTCTTCTTACTCTCCCATCCAATTTACAACAACTTCATTTTTCTTTGTTTTTCCTCTCTCTTTACTTTAAAAACATCAAATTCAATCTCTGCTTCTCATAGTAAAAAATAGGACTTAGATTTCTTTCAATTGTTGAAGAATAAGAATGACGTTTTCAGTCAATTTGAATATCAAACACTTTTATTCTAATTCGACCAATATCAAGTTTTAACTGCTATTACCCATTTGAACTAACGTATAAGCTTAATTGAGTTGTCTTATTTTCTTTCTATTATTATATACTGTTATAAATATTCTTCATGTTTATTTTCATATTAATTAATTTTTCAAAAAATTTATGCATGAATGCTAAGTATATTTCTGTCCAGAGGAAACAATCACACATATATTTAGATGTCCAAAAATCTATAAATATATATTGATTTCACATTAAGTATTTATTTAATTTTTCATTCACTCTTATATCATTATATTTAAATATTTTTTAAATTTTTAATGACTTGAATGTTGAAAAATATTCTCTAAGTCGAACTCTCCTTAGAATTATAAATTCGATATTTAAAGATTCTTTTATTTCATTTCATTCAAATCACTTTCTCTTTTGGATAAAAACATATATTTTTAACGAAATCTAAAATCATAAAAACTTAAAAATAGTAAAATGTCAATTTTACCTAATATATTGTTGGAGTATTTAGATTGTCTCAATATAATTTTTCTAACTTGTTCTGTACATTCAATAATTTTATATAACTTAGAAGTCAAGGTTAATCTTAATTTTCTTCTTCTATCATTTAAGACGTTTTTTAAGGACAAAACCATATTGGAGCTTGAGTCTTCAAAGTAGACAATATTTTAAGAACGCAGTGATTGATTATAATGATGTTGTCAAGTTTGTGGTCGGAACATTGGTGTCGATTCTGAGAGCGAAAACTCTCCTAGCCCTTGACCGAGGAACTTATAAGCGTAATTTAAATACTCATTCCACCATCTGAGACGTCTTTTAAGAATTCTTACTTTCTGAGACGTCTTTTAAAGACAAAATTGTAACGGAACTCCAGTCTCTAAAGTGGACAATATCTCAAGAAGGCGATGATTATCCTAACAATATGTGTAATATAGTTCATTAATTATATAATAGTCATGTTTAATTTGTATACAAGACAAAAGATTAATAAATAGTACAATGCACCGCTCATATAATAATTCATAATATTAGTAAGTATATTTTCATAAAGACTTGTTCTCAACAATATTATTACAATATCATTATAGCTCGACTGAAAATAAAAAATGTCTTTATTAATAAGAGATAGGTTTAAGGAGCAATATTACCAAACTAACTATGCAAATTATGAGTTAGCATTGCCAATGCAGTTGAAAAGCATACCCAGATGTTATTAATTATTACTCTTTATTTCCCTTATTTTAACTCAAGCCATCATCATATAAGAGAGTTGGCTAAAGACTAAAGCAGCAAATTCTAATACAATGAGAAAAACCAGGAACAAGGCAGAACCATTCACTGCCATGAGGCAAACCAAGCATTCATGCTTCATCAATCAAGCCCTGACATCTTCCTGAAGTGAAGAACAAACTGGTATACCTTCTCTGGGTCTGGCAGAACTTTGGAAACAGATTCCCTTTGCAAAGACCTCTTAACCCAAGCTGAGATCTTTGGTGCATGGTCTGCAACTTTGAATCCCCCAAGCTTCTCATAGGCCAAAAACCAAGCTGAATGAGGAATGGCTATGATGTCCAGATACCCAAAGGCATCACCACCAAAATAGTTCTTCTCCCCAAGAGCTTCCTCAAGATGCTTCAAAATTTCAATGAAGTCCCTAGTCCCTACTTCTCTCTCTTCTCCATTGCTTGCCCAGATGCTCCTCCCAGTTTCAAACACCTTCCGTGCATAAAAGTAACCATCCATAATCATATATCAACACATAAATCTACTTCTTAATTTTAGCCTCCAGCTCTATACTAGACTAGTACACATATATTTTGGGTTTGTTTCAATCTCTTGTAAACAGAACAATTCATTCACAATTTAGATGTAAGCAGAAAAAAATATCAAATGACATGTTAATGTTACATTGATATCACTTTACTGTCCAAGTATATTCTACTTTTCAAAGTAACCAAATCCACGAACCACATCATCTTAAGCACAAGATATTGAGCATTAACTTAAAATATATAGAAATTTCAAAACTAAACCGTTACTGGTCAAAATGTTTTAGACTTGAAATAAGAGTAAATAACATATAGATTAGCCTTGACAGCGTACTATCATCTAATTATAAAGTACTATGAACAGTAAAACTATTTCCTTTTTATAGTACCTATCTTGACAGCTATATTAATAAAAAAAAATCATTCATTGTTAGAACTCTGCCTTGATCATGCCTAAACATTAAAGTTTAGAGATTCAGTAAAATAATAAACTGTGTTACTAAGGAGCAGGCAAAGCTCCTTAATTAAATCCTACTTAATTATTTTGTAAAATAAGATTTGCACATATTTATATATTACGTAAAATTATATTTTAATAAATAGTCTAACAGTGATCTTGATAACAGGTGGTGAGATAGATCCAACAAATAACAAATCTTATTAGGATAAATTTTAATTCATGAATATGATACCATGTTAAGAAGTGATCTTTAAGTCTAACTCAACCCCACAAAACTAACTTGTAAGATAAAATTTGCATCCACTTATATACTTTTATGTTATAAATTTACCTTATCTACGGTCTACATGAATCTTAAACATGTGTAAAACATAAAGTATTTAATTTGTTATTAAGAATGAGGCAACTAACCTTTTTGTCGATATAATCAGTCCAGAATCTGGCTTGGGCACGATCATAAGCAGAAGATGGAAGCAGGGATTTGGAAGACCAGACTTCATCAATGTAGCTAACTATGATAGCAGACTCAGAAATGGGTTTGCCGTTGTGCAAGAGCACAGGAACTTTTTGATGAATGGGATTTGACTTGAGAAGAAGTTCACTCTTTGCGCCAAACAAATCCTCTTCACTGTGTACATGGTTCACCCCTTTCTCTTCCAAAGCAATTTTCACTCTACCACAAAATGGGCTAGCCCAAAAGTCCAAAACCTCAACCTTGTCACCCTTTGACATGTTATCCTCTACAAATATGATTTCTTTACTTTCTTTCGAAAGTTATCCGTTCTGGGATGACTAGAAAATGTGAGGTAAGTGTTAAATTTATAGTGAACAATTAGATTGGAGGAAATCTTTGGAATGTACACAACGCCTACAATGTTCTTAGCTTCGTACCTCACAATGTTCTTAGCTTCGTACCTCACAATGTTTCTACAATCTTGTAACTGTAAATTTGTGTGTTTTGGTTTCAACAGCCTTTAGTGCAGAGGACACTGAAATTTGGCGTGGTGTGGGAATGGACGTTAGTATCAAACGGCCGGCAGAAGGTTAAGTAGTTATATAATTTTTGTAACTTAAAAGGCTTAAATCCATTTTGTTTCATATACTTCCACAAATATGTAACTTTAGTCTCTATAAAATTTAAAGGTAGGCTTAGTTCTCCAAATTTTTAAAATTAAACAATTAATATAATAATTAGTATATTATTTTATTGCTTTTCAGAAATATTATATGGGTATAAAGATAATAGTTTCAACTACTCGTTTACATAAGATATTATTAATAAATTTGACAATTAATTTGGATTCTCATTTGGTGTATATTAATTATTAGCCTACTTTTTCTTTAATGATATTTTTACATTAATATATAGAATTTATAAAGTCAACAAACAAAAAAAAGTTATAATGGGATGAAGAAAATAACTAATCTATTAAGAAAAAAAAAATACATTTGAGAAAAAAAAACTACTCATATCCTAAAGATCTCTCTTGATGTACACATATTATTTTTCTATTTTATATATTTTTAAATTACAATACAAATTTTAAAAAGACACCAAAAGAATAATAGTGGAACACAGAAAAAGTAACTAACTATTGAGAATAAATTATTCCATGTATTAAAAAATAATTACCCATATGATTAAGAATAGGTATAACTAAATTATAAATGCATATAATGTTTCATTTTATATAATTAATTTTTTATTACAATATAGCTTTATTAAAATATATAATAAATAATATATTGAATTAATTTATTTTTACGTAACAAATAAAATCATATATATATATATATAAAATTATAAGAGAGCATAATTAAAAGTGTGGATATTCACCGCGCACCTCTAATTCCACGAATATATAAGAGGGATTATAATAAAAACATAGAATAAAAATAAAACACAGCTTAAGTAATTTTTTATTCATTAATCAACTAAGCATAATTTTTAACGGTGTTTGCTTCAAAAGACTAAATAAAGTATTTTTAAAATATTATAGAAACTACAGAAGATCAACTTAAAAATTGAACAACCGGAAATAAACTTAGCCTGAATTTAGTATTGATGATGAATCCAAACTGTGATGTATCCTCAACCTGCGACTTATTTTCATTCTTAGAATTTTGAAGGTAAATGGAAACTAACTATATTATTTGGTGCTGGTTAAATATTAAAGTTTCCATGAATTATTTTCAGCATTAAAAATAACAACGGATAAACCTCTCACACAACTAAGCTCCACTCGTTCTATTACCCACACTAAAACCGTCTGTTCAACCAAATATTGTAAAGGCTTTAATCTTGGCCATGTCAAATTCAATCAATGACACAAAATAGTTGATAGTGATAAAGACTATTGTTGTTAGCATTTCTCTTTGCATAATTGATTGACCAACAGTTCAAAAATAAAGGCATACTTTGCTTAACTACAGGAAATGTGGACGAACCAAAATTTTGTGCAAACACCTTTCTCACCGACAGAAAGCAAAATACAAGAACTGAAACAGCCAATTTTGCAGGGAAACATTACCATTAAATGGAGTTAAAAAAATCATCGATCTGTCAACAATTACTACACTTTGCACTGGAAAATAGCAATCGAATTATGAAATGAATATGATATGAAACCGTTTTGTACATTTTATATACAAAAAAAATTGCACCTTCTGATTTTTTTTTCCTAGTAAATGTATGCCCAACAAAACTAAATTTATCCCTATTGCACAGCATTGGCCTTAACTTTTAAGCATACGCACATATGAAGAAAATACTCGGGATTTATCAAGTTGTTGACAACCCAAGAAAAAGGTATATCTAAAATTGGTTCTATCCCTTGAATACGAACAAATTTGATTTCAGCAATCTCAGCTGCGTTGCAAGATGACCCGGGATCAGATGATCTTTCTCCCTCTTCTCCACTTTGGTTAATGTTTGTATCTCCTTCAATTACAAAGGAATTCTCCAGAAAATACTCAGGTAATATTCTTTTAACCGCATCATTTAAACTAAAGTATTTACCTGCACGCAACAGACATAAAAGACAAATATATCAGTTAAATTGCAGAAAAGTAAAGATCATCCTATCAATAAATTAACAATTTCGATTAGTTGCAATCAATTTAAGCAGAGACAGAAGAATGGTAAAGGATGCACGGACACTTCAATAGTAGGCACACCATGAGAGACATTTAGACACTCTGAATACAACTGGCTGGCATTTTACAATTTTTTAATTTCATGTTTTGAATTTTTATAATATTTATAGATGAAAATATCACAACTAACTACACAAAAACTGACCAATAAAACTATCATATATCACCCAATATAAGAAAATCCCAAACTTCCTCGCTTTTTGAAACCCTGATATCACATTTTAAAAAATCTTTCAGATTTCATAAAATTATTGACTTTTGAATCTTTCAAATAATTTTATAACCCAGATTTGTCCAAAACCATCAAATATTAGAGTAGAAAAATATGAACCGGAGGGTATTAAGAAGGACAAGAAATTATTAGCAGACCAAAATCATTAATCATTACAAAGGATCCAAAAATGCAATCAACCGTTTAGCAAGAGATGTGTTCTTGTAATTAGTGTATATTACGTTACATCATGTGCATGTCACGTTACATCCATGACATAAGATCTGCGTTCCTATGATAAATGTATACAACATATATATTGTATGCTATGTTACATAATATGGCATCTTATGATAGTTAAAGGTTGTCATGTCATACTATTTTCTTATCCCACATTGTATCCAAACTTTCTAACTGGCGCATGTTTACGGCCAGTGTGCATTCTCCTCAAGAGAGAAATCTCTTTAGCAATATATAATGTCAACAAAAGTATTTAAGTATGTTTTTAGACATTCCGATGGACAAAATTTTTAACTATGTACGCATCATTTGTCTACTGGTGAATATCCCTTTCTCTAAAGTGGGCAATAAACCTCAATGCACCAATTTAGAGCCTAATCTTGTAATTACGCAAATTATTCATATTTTTTCCGAAAATTAGCAATTTACTTCAAAAAATGTAATGTAGCCTCTGGCACTCAATCAATACTGGTGTCAAGCACTTCAGAGGTTCATATGCCTCTAGCAAGAGAGGAGCTTTACCACTTCTGCTACTTGGACAATAAATAATTGACAGATTTTATTAAATCATGAACTGTTTTGGTTGCAAAAAGAAAGAAGTTTGTGTGGATGTAAGTTGTGTTTGCAGTACTTGGCTAACAAATACAATAATTGTAAACATGTTTCTTCCATTAACCTGAGATACAAGATAGTTTGTTATCAGGGTCGGGGATTGTTTGAATTGATAATCGAGGAACCTGAGATTTGAATTTTATTATCTTCTCTTCGCTTTCCCTTTCACAAGTTATCTTTTAAGAGAATATAATATTAGCTTAATTCATGATATTTTCCGTAAGTTCTCAGGACACAACATGCGGGCTAATCCTCAGCTGTGGTTCTCTATTCTTTTTCATTTTAGTCCATACATATTTAAGTTTGAGCCTTAGTCGCAGTACTGATAAATTGCCCTTAGTGATTGATTATATTTTCCTAAAAGGAAATATTTAATATTTTGTTATAGCTCCTGATATAAAATACTAGGTTTATTTATTTAGCTTTTATGTGTTTTTTACTTTTTTTTTCTCTCTAACATAACTGTTTTCCTTTCCCCATTGCCCACTACTCCATCCTTCAGAAAACTGTAGCTGATTTTGCCCCGACACCATCAGCCCTATTGGAAACATGATGATCATCTCCATACAAGAAAAAAGGAAGAAAAATCATAGAAAACAATCAATTTAGAAGTTACAAAGGAGGATTATCTATAAGACACGACTTACCATCTTCTTTATAAAGCTCAACAGGACGATTGATATATGAGACTTTGTCCCAATTATCAATTTGAGGAGCATCTTCAAAATCATCAAACTCCTCAGTGACTGTCCAAAGATATAAACGGACAGGAATCCTACCTACAAAAGACAGTAGATGTTAACCACAAAAAAAGTTTATCAAGAGGCATTGGTACACGTGTTCATATTCAACAAATAGATAATTATGCAGTATTACAGTTTTAAGTACAATTAGAAAGTAAAGATAAAAATAAGAAAGAATCAAGTTGATAGAACTGATATATTCCACAACGCTCTAATTGATTCTTTATTGCACACAAGCTATTTTCCTATCAGAGTGACAGGAAGAATAACCCAGAAAACAACGTAGATTTACAAGAGATACCAATGTGGTATTCTGAGAGACCTTTCTCAGCCCTTCCCAACAAATTTCTAAACAGAAACAGACTAAAAAATACACCTAAACCCGTAACAGACTTATATAGGCCTGTTACAGTTATAATTTCTAAGTGTTTCTGACTGTTTCAACTGTGTGTTTTCCCCTTCTTTTGTACACAATACCATATCTATCACAACTAAAACAAGTAGCCTAAGTGATAGCTCTCAATCTTTACATATGATCACACCATACAGATATCGTTTTTAAAAGGGTATGTTGAGAGCCCATAAGGCAATCAGAATTAGTTTAATCCACTTGTAAATGTTTAGAAGATCCACCAGGAATTTATAGAAAAACAAGGAAATATTATCAAAAAGAATGGAGGGTGTAGACATGAAATCTTCCATAAAAGAAGAGGAAAAAACACAGCAATCCAAATTGGCACACAAACTAGTTCATGTTGCTCACCAGTCTTAACTTGTCCAGTAACATCAGTATCCCCTGTACTTTGTGGAGATTTAATCAAGACTGAACTAACATTTTCCGTATATTCATCTTCAGAGGTTCCAAGCTTAAGCTTAGATGCCACCCGCCGGTAAGTTTCTAAATTACCTGCAATGCAAATGAGTACCGACTGTTGACACAAGTCTAAGATCAAAGGGCAACAAAACAAAATCTCCATAAATTACCAATGGCAGATGGAACCCTTGTTCCTTTCTGCACTTTAATGTTACACTACACTTTGACTATCCTATCTTTTATGAATCTTAGGGTAGAATAGCATTCATTCAAATTTGAGATTGGTTATACATTGCAAAATTGCAACTAGTTTTTGGAAGTGTATGTTCAACTACGTCTTAAATATTTTTATTGCCCAAAATAAAAACAGAGGGATAAAATAACCAAGGTAATCAAACAACTATTTCTACTCTGGAAAATATCCTTGAGAAAAAAATTACATGTTTAATCTTTATGACTGTTTGTGTGCCAATAAAGATAGAACATGTTTGATTTGCTAAAAGGAGAGAACAGCACAAAAAGGCTTGTCTCGTGGTTTAATTTTAAACAAGAGAAAAGCTGAAATACTGGACAGAAGGTAAAGAGATTAAATTATCCCTTTTTCCTTAATGTTGTAACCCACCCCATCCACTTCCACACTGATAACCAACCAAAACACAAGTGCAACTGCAAAAATGACGGATGAACACTCAAAACATTCAACAATGTTCCCTTGCTCATTTTTTACCACGTATCAGAATAATGTGACAATTATATCAGCATTCACTGTAATTCTAAGAAAGTTATCAAATTATAATGTACTTTTAATATTGTACAAGAATAAATGCTAGGAATACACTCTCTCATTGGTCAAAATTTTGCGGATCCACATCTTATTTAATGAAGCTCTGCTAATTGTTGCAGATTTCAACATGTTACAATTACAAGGAAACTGCTAGTAAGAATGTACGAGAAAGTGTGTTAATAAGACTTCTCTATAGAACATAATAAATAATTAAATGATAACTCTTAAAATAATTATAAAATATATTGTGCCTTTTCATAATGGAAAATAAACACTATATAGCACTTGTGTATATTTAAATTAACACTGTCCTTTCTAATACTTATATGCATAGAACAACACAAGAACAAATTCCCAATGTTGTACATCAATCACCGAACACTAGACAAAATGAAAACTTGAACTGTAATTCAATGTGCATCACACACTCATAATGTTTTAGATGAGGTATCCGAGTTTGTCCTATTCACAAGTGAAACCTTTTGCTGAAAAAAGAAAACAAGTAAACCAAGCTTCATTGAAAAACCCTTGGCTATCCCAAACAAACCAACCTCAAGCTTGATAAATGATAACCTCAGGTTCAATCTTAATCCAACACAGATTACATTTGTGACCTTAATTAGATTCCTAAAAATTACAAAGCTTAGCTTGCATTGCCTCATTCACCACCAGAAGAAAAACGAAGGGCCATCCATTGGTAGGGTCAGGCTATTAAAAATAACCAATATGCCTTTATGTTGACTAAATATAAAATGAATATGAAGCTTTTTGCCGGGACAAACTTCACAATAGAAATTTATCAACAACCTTGCTAAAATCATATCGAATTGACACCAAAATAACTATGGGGCCTCTTAAACAGCACTACCAGCACACAAACAAGAGTAGGTCAGTCACTCAACAGTCACACTACTTTAAAGATAACTGCACTATATCTCTATATCTATAACAGGAACTGGATCATAAATGTAAAGAAACATTTAACGAGCAGGAAATAGTATTTATATTTATATATTATTTATATCATATTCTCTCTCATCTGGTTCTTAATCAAAGTGAGAACCAGAAAAGAATTGCAAATAAAGTCTCGCTCTTTCTCTCTCTCTCTATTCCCAACAATTAACAATCAGTAACAAAAGAACTCAGGTACTACATTTTAAATTTATCCTATTTTTCTTAGCATTCACATGCTAACAATCTATTTGATTGAAATAACTAAAAGTTCCCAACATTTTACAGGTAGAATATAAATCACACATGGGAATCCCAAAGAGAAACAGAATACCTTAGGTAATTAACAACAGTACCTTTTAAAACAGAGTCCCAGAGCTCCACCTGATCAGGTTGAGACATGTTCATGACATTTTTGCTATTCCCATTTATTACATATGCAGCCTGCAGCAAAATTAGAATTCAGGTAGTGGCTACGAAAATTTAACATCTCACATGCATTGCCGATGGGACACAAATAACAAGTTTTGGGGACTTAAAGTTGAACGAATGCAGTATCCCACTTCCCTACCAAGAATCCTACACTTAAATTTTAGCTGGAATAACTGCTGCTTCTTTTGGATTCTAGTCTAACTTCGAGATTAAGGTTTGGCAGCAAAAAATAGCCAGTGACTTTATTAGCATGCGAAATAAGTAAGTTGTAGATAGTCAGAAAAGGCACACAATATGCTGGTTTTATTCTAGAAGGAATAAGAAGGGCCTTGGAGAGCCAGTTAGCTGAGGTTGAAAGTAGAGGGGGATGGGGGATCATGTGATAAAAGGAAAATATAGTAAGGAGAGAGAATAATAGGGGGTCTGTTGTGGGAAATCATAGTTTATTAAGTATTTTGCAGGGAAGAGAATATTCTCTCTGAAGAGCTTAGGCTCTGGTTTCCTTTTTCTACGTCTACAATAGCCCTTGAGCTCTCTTCATTTCAATAAAATACATCTTATTCAGATTTTATCTTCTGGATTGCCATCACCTTAGCATATTATTACAAAAATACCTATTTTGACCTAAAACTGAGCTCAAAGATCTCTTCCCTTACTATAACATTTCTAATTTTATCATAAATGCATATTGAGTAGTAGTTAATAATATTAGTTGTTCCAAGGTGTGGGAGGAACTGAAAACATCATAGCTTCGATTCGAGAACTCCTTATTTGAAAGCAGCAGTAGGTTTTATCTAAGATATTCCAGAAATCCATATCAATCCATTAACTTTTATCATTAATGCACATTTTATAGCAGTTAAACAACACACTAACTTGGCCCATAAGCATCATACCAATCCACCAAAAAACCACCATTACCTTAATAAATCCTCAACAAGTTTTCATGTTAATAAAGTTCCAATATTTTCCTTACTATCCTATACCAATAAACCATGTCCCAGACTAGGTTAAGATCTGTTTAAAGCTTCATATAACCAAATATAATATGAGTCAGACGTGATCAATCAAAATAGCACGAAATGCATCATGTTATAAATCAAACAAGTACAACAAAGGCAAGCACCACAAAGCAAATATCACATAACTGACCTCTTTCAGTGAGTTAATAAAGCTCCACTTTACACTGTCTTCACCTTCACAAGGAAGCAGTATATTACTTGGATATCCTCTAAAGTGTACCTATAAATCGATCAGAGGGTTCAGAGATTAAGATCAAATATAGCTGCACATGTGGAAAGATGACTTCTAAAAGGGCCACTAAAATGTTAGTAGTAAATCAATCCTAATTTATTTAAGCACTCCTAATTTTATTTGCTTCCCCTAGTTCAGGCTCTTTCTTAGTTTCTTCAATAACAAACACCACCAAGCAGGTAGAGATGAAGTGGAAATCCAGTAGGATTTCCTGTATCGTCACATCATCCCAATTATTAATATGATGAGGCAGCAACACGAGTTCCTAAAGGATGCTAGTCTTTTTCAAAAAAGAAAAAAAATACACTAACAGCAACCTACGAATTAAACTCTATTCAAAATATGAAATGAACTACAAACGCTTTACTTAAGAGAAAATAAATGTCATCCAATCACAAACCATCGTCATACAAGATAAGTTTAATAAATTTTACAACAACGACCTCAAAGTCATACCGACAACGATTTTAACCTAGGAGTACATGGCCACTAAAAATTAAACTCTCGTGTTAAACTTGCTTCCTGCAATTAAAATCTAAATGAGCCAATTCCTACCGAACAATCTAAACAGAGGAAACAATATGTAATTCCAACAGAACATGGTAGGTCAAATTGACTAAACAGAAAACCAAAACAAAATCAGAAAGTAATTACCGTCAAATTCCACGGTCTCTCCGGCTCCACGCACAGAAGATCAAAAAGAACACCGGTCGGTATATACCTGCACAAGGCATAAAAAAAAACAAAACAATCAGTGTAATGCGAGAATTCAAAAAACAACAACAAGAGAATGCATTGTATTGAATTTGCAATCGCACCACTTGAGAGGTAGGCCTTTATAGTCAAACCAAACGGTGTCAAGTCCAGGGGGAAGCGTGCTGCTGAAGTGAGGCTTCACGAGCGAGATCAACAGAGGCAAGTACCCTATCCGAGGAGCCAACACCTGAAAACGAAAACGAAATGGAAACAAAGCGATTAATTGAGTGCGATGATGAAAAACCCTACGGAAAAAAAAAAAAAGGAACAGTGTGGCGCGAGAAGAATACGAGAGCTGGTGGAGGAGGAGGGAGAGTGGTGACTTCAGATTCGTGAAGGTGAATCTGCAGCGGAATGGCCCCTTCCCACACCTGCTTCTGCGCCGAGCTCATCTCTTTCAGATCTCTTTCTATTTCTCTCTCACTCTCTCTTCACTTTTAACTTCATTCAACTTCATTCGCTCCACTTCTTCTCCCACTTTCATCAAATCGCTCACGTTGCTTAATTTGTTTTCTCACTGCTTTCGGATTTTTTTTTAAACTACATCTTAACTTCACATTATTATCTAATTACAATTTATTATTTATAATAAATTTCTTTATTTTCACTTTTTAAAATTACATTAAAAATATTAAATTTTTAAATAAACATTATGAAATACGATAAATAAATGTGGCAACTGAGTCTCGTTAATACAGTCGAAGTTCTAAACTTCAGAGAGTAAAATACGTATGAATTTAGTCATTGTTGAACGTATTTCCTATTCTTATATTTAAACATCTTTGTTTTAGTTTTAATAAATTGCATGTGTTATATTTCTAATTCCATTTACTTATGTTATGTGCATAAAGGAAAAATATATATTTAGAGTACATTTTCTTATCTATAGTATTTTTCGAATTTCTTTCATTTAAGTCTTTTTTTCATATGTTTAACTGTTAAATTTTCAATATAAATTGTACATATTATCATTATAAATTTTTTCCATACATTTTATTATCATATTCTTTTACTTTTACCCATGTTAAGTGATAAATACACGTTATTTTTGTAAAAATTACAATAACACCACGTAGTTTTATACCATATCTCGTCCTTTTGTTACACAATTAACAAATCGGTAAAATGCGTAAATCTAAAGAAATAATAAAATACGTGAGAAATACTATATAGTAAAATGATGATAATAAAATGACAAAGAGTCACTTTCTTACTAGCTTATTTGAATAATAAATTAAGGGTTAAATATGTTTTTGTTCCATTTCAAAACTTTGAACCAATTTAGTCTTTCATCTTTTTGAGATACGTAGATTTGGTCGTTTTAATCAAATATTGTTAAGTTTATTTGATATTTCAAGCACTTCATAATAGTATTTAATTTAACATTAAAGCAAAAATGTGTCAAACAATATAAAAAAACTCAAATACAATCTTAAAATGCGTATGAAACATCAAATAAACCTAATAAATTTTGATTAAGAAGACTAAATCCACGTATTTCGAAGGATGAAAGATTAAATTGGTCCAAAATTTTAAAATAGACTAATTCCAAAATTTACTGAAAGTTCAGGACCAAATAAATATTTAACCCATAAATTAATTAGTTTGATGAGTAAACAAATTTTTTTAGTAAATAATTAACAATATTTTCATTTTATGAGTTTTTAACTTTTAAGTTATAAAAAATTTAATTAAATTATAAATTTTAAGATACACTTTATAATTCATAAACTATGTAAACAAATTGATTAATTTTTTATTTATTTTTATTATTAACCTTTGTATATCTTTTTATTATTTTTAATTTCATTTGACATATACTAAAATATTTTAATCTCATAAATATAAATAATTATCACATTATTTTTAATAATTAGTGTGTTGTTTTTATATTATTTTTTTTACACATCTCAAATTCAATAAATAAAAAAACCAACATTTTAAATTGAAGTACTACATAATGCAATGTGAAAATTATAGACAATAAAAATTAGAAAGAATATATTCAACTCATTTAAAAATATGTACAATTTTTAAAAATAAATAAAAGTGTAAAAAATTAAACAAAAAATTAATTATTTAAAAAATATAAAATTATAATTACATAATAATTTTTTTTTGTTGAAAATATAACTTTCAGTTATATAATTAAATTAAGTAGTTGTATTTTTTTATACCATTTTATATTTATCGTCTATTTTATTAGTTAATTTGACAAGAAGTTTTAGTGTAATAAATACTTTTCATGTATATAAATAATATTAAGTTTGGAGTTTAAATATATGAATTTATAAGATCATTGATAATTTTCTCAAACAAGATATAACCATAACAAATTAACGTTTAACTAATAATTTAATGTCTATATTTATGTTTTAATTTCTGTATTTGGTTTTTACTTAATTGAGTATGAGATTTTTTTTTACTTAATTGAGTATTTTTGTCATTTGAAAAGTGTTACATGTAAAAGTTTGGGTCGTCTCCAATCTTAATATCATATGATTTTTCTGGATTTTCTTGCTTTATCTGCATTCTTTAACTTCTTATCACCTTCATCCACCTCCTACCACCTTCAGGTTAGCATCCAAAAACCATAAACCATAAAAGCCCCAAGCGGTTGAGTTCAACAATTTTATTCCAATACTTGTAATTGAGAGATGGAAGAAGATAGGTGGAGCTTGAGGAAGGTGAAAGGAGAAAAAATATATATAAATTAAAAGGGTTGATGATCCAGATTTTCACACGACATTAATATGAATTTAATATAAAATTGAGTTTTTTTTAATAGAGACTCAGTTGAATTAAAAAAATTGCATGGACTCCATTAAATAAAAAACAAATGAGGACCAAAACAAATTAAAATCCTAAATCTGTAATCATCATAATCAATCTAAAAATTAACTATGTAAATAAAGGTATCAATTAAATTAGGTAATATATATATATATATGAATAATTAAATAAAATTTCTTTTAATTTAAGGTTATATTTTTTGTTTCATTTCTCTTTATAAGTATTTTATATAATTTTATATTTGATTGTATTTCAGATCTTATTAAGTTTCTTCCTCTGCACTTTAGCTTCTTCTTTTTTATTTTAGTATTTTTTTTTTTATTAATAAGATAAATTCCTTACAATTATCAAAGTTATATTTTGTTTATAGATTATATATATATATATATATATATATATATATATATATATATATTTTATATATTTATAATTAATTTATTTTTTTTTTTTTTGTTATTTTAAATATTTTTATTTAATTTATTTTTTTTTTATATATTATATATATATATATATATATATATATATATATATATATATTTTAAATATTTATATAAGAATCTAAAAAGGAGTTAAAAAATAGTAGAATTTATAAACAACACTTTATTATTTTATTATTAAAAAGTCAAAGACTATCATAGAAGTCGTGGCTTAAAGTAGAACCGTTATACCTAAACACATTTATGATTACACCAAGTTCATCTTTTGTTTTATTCTTTAGTCATTCTTAATTTTTACATGTTTGTGGTATGTTTTGTAGTTGCACGAGAGAGTTCAAGATGAATATCTGTCGTTTTGTGGTAATTAAGATGTGATTAGATAATTGATATGAGTTTTCATTGTGTAAATAGGATATCTTGTGAAAGTTTAGACTTTGGAGCAGAGTTGAGTAGATAATCAACTTTAAGTAAGAAAATTTCATTTGTTTTTCTACTTTTTTTTTAAATGAAACTAGTTGCAAAAAATATGTGGTCATAGGTTGCTTATTTGATTTTGAAATACTTTATTTATGATAAAAAATAGTGAATTGTTGAATTAGGAGTACTAGAGTTGGAATGTATTATGTAATGTTGTATGACTGTTTAAACTAGTGTATAAGTATAGATCCTTAAGATATATCAATTGAGTTAGTTGGTTTATTTGAAATAAACACCCAAGTAGACCAAAAGGATCAATTGATATGTCTGCGAGGTTTCCACAATTATGTAGAAAAAGTTATAAACAATAGGACATGTATAGTAGTTTGTAATTGTAATTATTTGACATAAGATGACCGATTTTAAAATTTGGTCATGCCTTTTTGTGATTTGTAAATAAGAGAAAATGAATTGTTTTAGCCAATAATACCAAGCTGGTTTATTTATCAATCTATGAGTAAAGCAGGCGATACTTGTCAGACAATGTACTTGTTGGACAAGCCACCACTCATTAAGAGAGATTGTCAATAAATTTTGGCGATGAATCACGAAATCCATCGATAATTATCGACAACCACAAATTCGTTAGTAAATATTTGTTGGTGATAATCGACAAATTTTAATCGTTGAGGTATTCTTTGTCCCCCTATTGTTCCTTTTTTTTTTCTTCTACCTTTCCCTCTCCTCCTCCTTACACCTCCACCGTCGCCTCCAGCTCCTCGTCCTCATATTCCTATTCATCTTCTTTCTCCTCTTCCTCCTATACTTCCAACTACAAATGTCACCATCTCTTAGTCGTTACTGTGTTACTGTCGTTGTGCCTTATCCTCTTCCAACTTCGACACCACAGTCTTCGAATCACCATGCACTACCGTTATGTGCCTCCTCCTTTTCCTCTTCCTATTTCTCCTTATCCTCTTCTTCCTCACACTCGTTCATTTAATTTTTTTTCTTTTTTTCTTTCCACTCATTTCCCATTAATATATAAAAAAATCTTATCAAACTTAACGGAAAATTTATCGCTCATATTACCTAGCTATTTATTGATGAAAAAATCTGTTGATAATAAAAATTATAAATTATTGACAAAATTGACCATTAAATATATTACTAATGGAAATATTTGTCAATAATATAAATTATAAGTTACTGACAAATCTTAACTACAAATATTACCAATAGAATAATTATCAACAAGAGTATTCATCAGCAATGGTAGAGATTCTAAAGGGAAAGGGATGGTCATGCCATGGCCCCCCCTTTTTTAATTTTTTTATATTATATGTAATTTAGAAATTTTAATTTTTTTTTCAAATATTTTAAATTATATGCAATATATATTCAAAATTGATGGTTATTAAATTATGTGTCTTTTTATTTTTTTTATAAAGCATAACATTTAATAAAAATGAATAATAAAATATAAAATCAAATATAATAAAGATTAAAAATATTTATTAAGATATATTTTTTTATTGTCTTTTTGAGTTTTCTCTCACCCTCACACATGTTCTTTTTATTTGTTAAAAGAAAAAACAATTGGACAAAAACTCGTTATTTTTTCTTTCGTTTGTTTCATTTGTTATCTTCTATTGTTGAAGAAAAATAAAAGGTAATTCCGCCATCTTACTTGATCCTAAAATATTTGTTTAATAGTTAGCATATTTTTAATAGTTAGTGTACTGTGTGTTGTTTCATAACCGACTTTTAATTGTTGCTTGATTATCATATATTATTTGTTAGGAACTCTCAAATTTTTATTAAATTGTGATAACTTATTTTTTTATTTTGAAATTTTTTAGGAACTCTCAATTTTGGATTAGATTGTGATAAATAATATATTCATGTCTGAAGTGATAAAAGGGAAACTATTTGTGTAAATGAAAATAAGACAAATTCAACTTCTTTACATATTATGAAACATAATACTAATGATTATATCGTTCAACCAGATGAGTATTTTCTTAATGTTCAACAAATTAAAGGTGAGAAATTTCGTATTAATTCTTTGGAAAGATTTTCATATTTAAGTTGAAAAAAAAAATAATTGAAAATTTTAGTTATGGTTTAATTATTGATGAGTTCAATAATTTGAAATAACAATACTTTTGATATATGTGATTTGTTTTCTAATTACGTTATACTAAATTATGTATTAATTATTATTGTATTAGTGAAAATAATTAAAAATATAAATTTTGAGTATATTATTTTGGTTTTCCCAACTTACTGGTCAAGATCCACCACTCTTCATTAGTAATTTAAATTCTAATGATAAATTTGAGTTTACTAATTAAATTATGGTCATCAATAAAAATTCATCAATAACTACAAAAATTCTTGTAGTGTATATTTAGTTAACTCCTTTTAAGATTTAAATATTTCTTTTTTTTTTTAAATTCCAAAAAGACTACAAATATATTTATATAGTATTATGTGTGGTGCATGTTTTTATACAATGTAATGAAAGTATTAAATAAAATCGCTACAATTTACATTTTTTACAATATTTATTATCAAAATACTATTTTATTAGTTATTCGAAAACTTTAATATTTAACAAATATGATGCTACAAATCTATTGTATTAATGTATTAAAATAGACGGTTAATACTACTAATTTATTATTGAAATATTTATATTTAAAATTGGATTTTGTAAATAATAAGTGGATAAATAATCTTATCTCTCAATATATAGATATTATTTCATATTATATATATATATATACATATAACATTTTTGTTTGTTCTCAACTTTGCTAAAAAAAAATTGAAAATAAAAATAAAATAACAACTCAAATTTTGGTTCCATAAAAACCAAATTCTAAGTGCTGATATTCTTCCCTAAAGTAGTATATGTATTTATTGGTGGGACCAATGCTTTACAAGAAAAAAATGTTAAATAATTTTATTATAATAATTATAATAATTTTATTACAAGAAAATATCATAATTATAATATTTTATTACAATTTTTTTATTATTATAATTATAATATATTTAAATTATCTTATTTATTGTAATTACTCTTCAAATATTTTCTTTTTAACTAATATATAAATGTTAAATTAAATTATATTTTAAATTTATATTCACAAATTTAAAAAATTAAATTTTTTAATAGAATAGTTTATTATAAATAAATATAAAAATGTATGAAACTAAAAAAAATATTACTAAAAATTCGTTAATTAAAATATAAATTTCAACATAAAATAACATACAAACTTAAAATAAACATGATGAGAGTTAATCTTTACAAAATTCTAATAATCTACTCATAAAATTCAAAAATGACTTATATAAAAAAAGAAAATTCTTTCAAATGCTGTTGCTAATAATTTTTCTTTGATTATTCTTACATGTTACTCTTTTGCTTTTTGAGATGTACGATTTATTTACAGTATTTTAGTGTATCCTATATCAGTTAACAGTGTCTTTCTACTTATATTTCATAACAGGTTATGAGACATGTTTGCTATCCAAATCAGCATTTGGAAAGTTATTTTAATTTCTATTTTTTTAATAAAAATAATAATCATTTCATCAGTACTGTGCAATCATTTGATAATTATTTTAATTTCAATTATGTAATGTCTTGTTACACAATCCTTTCAAACTAAGTGATTAGCTACGAATTAATTACAAAAAGAAATATTTTAAATAAAAACATCAATAAATAATTAAAAACGCATCTTAAACTATATCATACATGAGCTAACTTCATGTTAACCAACAACATACTTTCTTGATTTTCTTATGTCAAGCTTTTAATGTCTAACATGTGCTTAATAATGGGAAAATTGTTAATTTTTATATATACCATACATTTGTTAATTTTGATAATAATGATATATTAGTGCATATAAAAATAAAAATTAAATTACAATTCATATTACATGCTTGAGAAATGTTTTTATTCTCGTTGCAGTGGCAGTGGCACCTGCAATATAAAAAAAAACAAACCTATAAAACCAAAAAAAAAAAAAAACAAAAAACCGCACTAGTGGACGCAAAATCCAGATTCAAGCAAAATGGTACCCAACACACACAATCATTGGCACCAGTTTTTGAATCCGACGGAACCGTGTAGTTGTTGTTGTTGTATGTGAGCAATTTCAATTTCAATTACCCGTGTTCAGATTTTACTCCTTCTCCAATTGAATCTAGCTTCTGCTGCTGTTATCACGTTCCCATCAAAATATATCCTTCAAATTCTTCAATCCCAAGCCACTCACAACCCCCCACCAACTTTCTCTCCGACACTTTTCCGAAGTCGGAGAAAAGTTTTGTTTTTTCCTCAGATCTCAGGTTTCCCCTTCACGGGTCATTCCAAAAAAACAAAACCCCATATGTGAGTTTCAGAGGGATCTGGGAACAATAAAGCGGGCGATGTTAGGTGCGGTGCAGTTGGGGTTGTTAGCGGCGTGCGTGGTTCTCTTTGTGCCTATGGGTATGGCGGGGTGGCACTTGAGTCGCAACAAGGTTCTCTTCTTCAGTGGCGCACTTTTCATCACTCTCGCTGTCGGAGTTCACCTCACTCCTTATTTCCCTTCGGTTTCTGATTTCGTCACATCGGTTTCCTCTTCTTCTGTTGATGTTGTCGTGGACAATCGCGATTCGTGTGTTTCGTTGCTTCATGAAATTGTCTGGGAGGTGAGGCCGAGGGTGTTTGACTTCGACCCTACGAATAACAATTCCGTGAACTACGAAAAGTCTTGGTCTTGGAAGAGATCGGGTTCTGTGGAGTCGTGTGAGTTTCAGAGGCTTAATCGGCACGACGTTTCGGTTTTGCTTAATGGGTCTTGGGTGGTGGTGGCGGGGGATTCGCAAGCTCGAATTTTTGCGCTTTCGTTGTTGAGTTTGGTTCTGGACTCAGAAGGTATGGAATCTGTTAAAGGGTCTTTGTTCAAGCGGCATAGTGATTATCACACTGTGGTGGATGAGATGGGGATGGTGTTGGATTTCATGTGGGCACCTTATGTCACCAATTTGACTAGTTTGGTTGCGGGGTTCAAGAGGAATCGTCTTTATCCTGATCTTTTGGTGATGGGTTCTGGTTTGTGGCACATGCTGCACATCACGAATGCTTCGGATTATGGTGTGTCTTTGGGGGATTTGAGGAGTTCGGTGACTTCACTGTTGCCGGTGTCCTCCGAATTTGGCAATGATGAGTCTGTGGCGGTTAGGTCGCCACACTTGTTTTGGCTTGGGATGCCAAGTTTGGTGAACTCCATGTTGAATACAGAGGAGAAGAGGGAGAAGATGAGTGATTTAGTGCGGGGAGAATATGAGAGAGAGGTTAAGAGAAGTGGCATGTTGAGGCAGTTTGAGGGTCCACTTCAACTGCTGGATATTGGGTCATTGAGTTGGAATTGTGGGATCAGGTGTACAGATGATGGGATGCATTATGATGGAGTTGTTTATGAGGCTGGAGTTCATGTTATGTTGAATGCATTGCTTATTGAATCTCATCAGAAGATATGATGAAGTTTGTAGCATTGGTTTGGTTTGGTTCCTCCTCTGGGATGTATACGGTAGGACTCTCCAACGATTTTGATTAATAGAAAAGTTCAGTTCTTCCACCATAGCTTGCGATTTTTGCCTTGTTTCTTCTGAGGCATTAGATTCATTTAGTTTTAGAGTGATTATTGTTGTTATAGTATACCACATTTGGAATTCTTTTTGTTTCTTTCTTTTTCCTGTTTTACTGTATTATGCTAACAGCTCATGTATTAGTCTCAAGAATTGGAAACTAAGTTTCTGTACAAACAGTTCACACATATGCTTCTAACCAGAATTTAATTGTGATTCTTTTCCGTGTTGTTTATATGAATATCCTTTAGGCGAACTAGAATGCAGTGACATGTTTATGTATAATGCTTTCCCTTTGTTTCTTCCTTTGACTCATTTTCTAGATGGGTTTTGGTGGAGCAGATTAATTGATGATTGTTGAGAACAACCACGAAACCATTGTTTGATTTCTTCATGGATTGGTATAATTAATAGGATGCCTTTTACTGTTTTTCCTTCTGTTGCATTAGTTGATCACCTCAGGTTTCAGGTCCGTGTTTCATTTGACACAAGTTTAGATTGATCGATATCATTAGTTCGAAGCTCTTTACCCTTTTGTTGCCTGAGTGTATAAACATCATCTGTCAAAATTAAAACTCTAATTGATCATTCATTTGTTTATTAAGGTCAATACGACAAAAGGTTCTATTATGCATTTTGAGGCAAGTATGAACGCTACTAACCCGTTTAATACGAATAGGACTTTCAGATGGCTTAGGCCTGTCAACAAGACGCAGAAGGGTTTACTCATTTGTTGTTAAGGGGAAGGGAAACTTGAACATGAGTTGAGTTTGACAGCACCAGTTTTTGCATTCAGCTGTAGTCAGGTCAACAGGGTTAAAAGAGGGACATACTAATGGCAAGTAGTTGCGAAAAACAAATCATTGAGAACGTGACAATAGCAAAACATACAAAAGGTATTTGACAAAAAAAAAAATCATAAAAATTATGCGGTTACGATAGAAATCAGTTCAATGCAATTGGGGTTCAGTGACCAGTAAAATTTAAGACAACTTTTAAGGTAGCAGGGTAACACGTCTTATGATAGCCTTACAAAATTTACATTGCAAGTGTTTTTGATGTTGACCAACAAGGAATGTATACATATATTTTTTTTCATACAAAACTTCCTAATATAATAAACTAAAAGGTACAGCGTCCCATTGACAACCTTGCAAACCACCAAATCATCTGCTGCTATCTACACAGTCTTCTACAAAGCCAAAAGAATGAAAATGTAGAAAGAAAACTACTATAGGGGTAAAAAAAATTGTGGAAGGAGAACGGTCCATTGGAACAAGATCAGAATTCAATGAGCTTCCAATTTCAAGTATCATATTGCTTGCCTTCAAAGGTTTGTCCAAAGGTCCAATCCTTGGGAGCAACATTGTAAGATGTAAGAGTTTTCCCATCACTAGAAGTAACTTCGAATGAAAGAGGTTGATTCTGCAGCAATGCATTTACATGCCAAATTTGCCCCCAATTCCGACCCATGGGAAGCCAACCAGTTCTTGACCCTTTAACCTTCACAGCCACTATGTCTCCATGACCAGCAACATTGCTGATCAGCACCGAAATGAAGATTCCCGAACCAGTAACAGTAAATCGAATCCCTCCTTCCTTCCTACACTTTATCCTGCACCAAACACATCACAACATTCAAAATAGAATTTAATTCAAATTTAATCACAATGGGAAAAAAAAGAGAATATAAACTACAATGGGTAACAAAATAAATCGAATTAACTAGGCAGAACCGAACCCGATGAAATGCACGACTTTGAAAATTTTATTTTGAATTAAACTTAAGCCTTCTGACCAGGACTGATTATGGCTAAGCTTAGCCCCAAATAAACCACTGGAATCCATTTTTCACAAACTCAAACTTCATTTTAAAAGTTTTGAATCCATTATTATTCTTTCTTTCTTTTTTTTCAACGCATTACAATCTGCGACGCACATCATTAAAATCTGCGACCCACGTCACGATGGGTAGGCCATTTTTCCATCACTATCATCTAGGCAACTTTGTCACCACCATCATTTACTTAAAAGATATTGTGATTTTAGAGGAGCTGGGAAAAACATCAATTATACACTCTCTAATATCTTTTTGATGCTTACACATTATCTAATATACTATTTTCAAGCATTCTTAAAATAGTGACCCGACCTTTTTTGTTTGAAGAGTAAACATTTTAAGCTGTAATAAAAGAATTTCATCATCCGATCACAAATGGCTAATAATGATAAATTTGTTTTTCCACAACAAACTTAAGATTCATAACATCTACTTGACAGTGACATTGCATAAAAATTGAACTCATTAATAAATCTCCTTCTCTATTTTATAACTTTCAATAAAAACAAGTGTCTTAGTGGTCCTTGTCGCCAGTCGAAATTTGAAAAACTATTTCTATGATTAATTGAAAAATTATTGAAATTTCCCAACACTTGTAGAGTACCCTAGTTGTTAATCAGTCGATTTAGAAGCTTCCACTAAATTCCATTGGGAAGGTTAGAAAGATCATACTATATGAAAGTTGTTAGAACACCTCAGTGTAAATTACAAAATTATATGAAAATTAAAGCCGAAAATAAACATCAGCATGCATAATTAATGTATAGAGTAATGATTTGAGAGAGATTTGGAGTACCTGCGGTACTTTACGGGCATGTTGCCGGCTTTCCAAATGGCGATCTTCTCAAAAGATTCGATGGGGAGAACGAAGTGTTTGTTGGGAGGGTTACAGTGGCCACCGCCGTCGTTGGTGAACCCGTAGTTGGGGGCACAGAAGTTGGTGGCGGTGACGATGATGGAGGTGCCCGGAATGCACCACCGGTTGTCGTCCACGCAGCTCAGCTCGAAGCACGCGCCGCAGATCTGGCCGCGCTCGAACAGCGTCTCGCTGAGGCCCACCGTGGCCATGCCGTATCCGCCCTTGACGAGGTCACCGTAGCCGCACGCGCCGCCCACGGCGTCGCGGGGATCCGCGGCGGCGTAGTAGGTGGCGTGCGCGGATCGCCACTCTGTGAAATCCGGCGAAGCCTGCAGAGAGGGAGGATAGTCGGAGGAAGAGGAGGAGTAGTGAGAGGAAACGAGTGTAAGAAGAATGGATAGTGTGAACAGTACTGCGGCAACGGCGAACGGTGGTGACATTTCCGTGTGAAGACAGTGAAACCAAAGCAAAAAGACAGAGTGTGGGTTCCTTTATTTGCAACCGACGATACCACACTCACTCTACTTTCCCTTTCACTTTTCTTTTTCTTTTTCTTTATTTTATTAAAATTTCTTTTTTTTTTAAATATTTTTTGGATACCTCAAGTTTTAGTAAATTTTGAAATTAGTCCTTCATCAAAATTTTATATTAATTTAGTCATTCATCTTTCAAAATGAGTAAATTTAGTCCTTTTAATCAAATTTTGTTAAATTTATCTGACGTTTCAAGCACATTTCATGATAGTATTTAAGTTAACATTGAAACAAAAATGTGTCAAATAATGTAAATAATTTAAATACTATCATGAAATGCACTTGAAATGTCAGATAAACTTAACAAAATTTGATTAAAAGAACTATATTCATACATTTTGAGAGATGAATGACTAAATTGGTCAAAAGTTTTAATAAATGACTAATTTCAAATTTTGCTGAAACTTGAAGGACAAAAACATATTTAACCCTTTTTTTTCTATTATTATATAGTTAATCGTATTTCTTATACTTCACTGTAATTATTTGACATCATTGTAATGATAGTGTTGAAAATAATTTTGATGAGTAAAAACCCAGTAAAACTGAATTGCTTTTTTAGTTAATTAAGTTCTAAAGACAGATTCTAAAAAAAAAAAACATTAAAATCTGCTTAATTTAACTTTCTGTGTACTATTTTAATGTAGACAACAGGAAGAAGAGTGAGAGAAAATAATTGGTTGTAGATTTGACCATTAGGTATTTGTATAATTGCATATTCTGAACTGTTTAGCGGAACAATAATTTTTTCTAACCAGTCAAAAGAAAGTAAACATTCATCATTACACGTTAAGTGAACAATAAAAAACTATTACAAACCACTAACAGCAAAAGATAATAAGACATTTAACAAACAAAATAATCACAATTTATTGATTTTAAAAATGATCCTTATTCGAGGAATATTGGTAACATGGTTTAGAAACGACAGTGATGGTATTCGTGTTTGTTTAGATCTCTCAGGTTCGAAAGTGACCACAATCAAATGCATTATTTTTATTATTTTGTTAATAAAAATAATTGAACTCACGACTTTTTTTATTTTAATTTTTTTAAATTTACCAAGTTAATTTTATGCTTTTTAAATGTTAGTAAAAATATTAGATCTAAAACTTCTTTTATATTCCTACTGAATTATTTTATAACTCTATAGTTCTATGCAGTATTATGAAAATACAGTAAAAGAACAGAAAAAAAATCAACAAAGAATTCAAGTTCTTCTATGCATGCATAATTGGTTGATGTTCTGGGAAAAAAAAATTAATCTTTTTAATAATCAGTTACAAATATCATCTATATGTTTTGGAGTTATGGAACATGTCTCAACTTATCTTTTCTTACTTGTATTTTGTCACCTCACTAATGATTAAAAAATAATTTTAATATAGCTAATTTCGTTTGAATATAAAATAATTATAAGTAAAACTAAGAATGGATAAATAATTGTGTCAATCTTTCGATTAATAGAAACAGTTTATTTTCTTAAAAGCTACAGTTTACACCAATGTTTTTAAAACTCGACCGGTCAAATATTAATTATAACAGTTAAATAGTAGTAAAAACATACAATATCATAGTTTTGTGATATTAAAAACTAAAATCAAACATGACTTTATAGGTTTTTAGCGTTTAAAATATATATAAAAGTAAAATAAAAAATGTTATAAACTTAAGTTAAAATTTATATGGTATTTATCAATATTTATCATTCAAAGTTAACAAATATTTTAGGATGATTTTTCCTTTTCTAAGAAAATATATTAAATACACTTTTAATTAAACTAATTTAAACAACATTGTGCCTATTTTACCAATATTATTTTTTGATCGATGCTTTTAAATTATTTCATCTTAAAATTAATTATCTGTCATCAATTCAGCGTTTCAATGCCAAGTATCTGGTCGGATTCTCACATTGGAAAACAAACTTGGTACAACATATCAAATGATTGAAAAATCAAGTGTTACTTGTTTTTCTTTCAAAATTTTTGAAAGTAGTCCCTTTTTTAAATATTCAATGTGAAAAAAAAATTATAACGGATACCTTACAAAAATATATTGAGATTGTTCGTGGCATCCATCTAGAATTATAATTATAATTATACTTTAAATTAAAATTTGTATAGAATGCGCAAAAGAAAGCTTAAAATAATATAAATAATGTCAAAATGTCAATATATATATATATATATATATATATATATTTTTTCATTTTTTTAATTTAAAATTTAACTATTTGTAAATTTTATTTATTTTTAGTTTAGTTTACGTTTTAATGCATTATATACAAATAAAATAAAATTTATACATATATTCTTGAGAAAAATGAATAAAAGGTTAAAAAATAAATTAAATTAAAAATACTTAAAATTTTAAAAAAATATTAATTCTGTTTTAACTTTTTTTAACTTTATTTAAAGCTTATTTTTTCTAAATTTAAAATATTTTTAATTTATTATTTTTTGTTTTATCTATTTTTTTATGTTTTCATATTTCTTAATATATATTTTTAAAATAAAATTATATATATATATATATATATATATATATATATATATATATATATAT